>Ga0316231_1000377_pt1 | contig 66467 bp, 56 predicted proteins | sample TBH18027metaG_FD_206002 | JGI IMG/M metagenome (GOLD analysis project Ga0316231, IMG submission 206002) | Freshwater microbial communities from Trout Bog Lake, Wisconsin, USA - TBH18027 | ecosystem: Environmental > Aquatic > Freshwater > Lake > Hypolimnion/Profundal zone | place: USA: Wisconsin... | reverse complement strand
ACCGTGGATGAAAATCACAGCCTATAATCATCATGCTCGGCTCCTTTCCTCCCGAGCTTCATGGTCGTTTAGCCGCAACCAGTTTACTCAGGTCGAAGGAGCCGACGCTGTCATGCAATCATTCATCCACAGTTCCATCGAGGATGAGTGGGAGACCGCAGCCCTCAACCCGGCCAGGTGGCTGTGCGCTGTTCATCGCGTCCTTTCGAATGAGCGGTCGTTGCGCTAATATCGTTCCCGCACGAGGACGGAACCATGGCGGGTGGCCAACATCTAACCTCCGATAATGACTCGGTGCCCCAGGTCTCGATTCTGAGACCTGGGATTGATCTACGATTGAGGTCCATGGTTATGACGGGCTCTGGGCGCGTGCCCCATGCCTGGATTTTCAGACATGGGAGACCACAAACCTCGACCGGCCATAGTTCGAATTCCTACGGATTTCCCTTCAGGTCTAAGATGTCGGCTATGACGAAGGGCTTGGTTCGCTATCAGCAATGCGGCTGCTTTCACTTCATCACTTTCAGTTGCTATCGGTGGCTCCCATATCTTCGCACCGCGGCGGCCCAACCAGTTGCCGGAACACCTGCGTTACTGGGAAAACGCCGGTTGAGGCCCGAGGTTTCCCACCGCCCTCAATCGTATACTTTCATTGTTGAAGGGCTGCAATGAAACTCGGCATCGTAAGCGACACCCACGGCCTCTTCCGTCCCGAACTCCCCGCCGCCCTCGCCGGCGTTGACCGCATCCTGCACCTCGGCGATGTAGGCAAGCCCTCAGTCCTCAAGGAACTCCAGCAGATCGCACCAGTCACCGCCGTGCGTGGCAACGTGGACCGCGAAGGCCCCTGCGGCAAGCTTCCTGAAACCGATGTCTACCTGGCCGCAGGCCAATACATCTACATGCTCCACAACCTGCAAACGCTCCACCTTGACCCCGCCGCGGCCAAATTTGCCGCCGTACTCTTCGGTCACACCCACATGCCCAACTTCTACAGGAAGAAGGGCGTGCTCTACTTCAATCCCGGCTCCTGCGGCCCCCGCCGGTTTGAACTGCCGGTCACCGTGGGGCTGCTCACGATCAGTGCCGACGGAGAGTTGGAAGCAGAGATCGTGCCGCTCTGCACCTCATAGCCTTCCTCGGCAGCAAGCGCTGAGCGGGTCGCCTTGCAGGAAGCAGTAGGCCGACCCCTGACCCAGCAATTGCAGATAATTACCCCCCAACGGCGCACAATAATCAACAGGGAAACACCGCCTGCAGCCAGCGTAGAGGCCAAAAACGCGTACCCCCCTCCCCTGGCGCAAAATGGCCGTTTTGCGCGCTCCACGGATTTATTAAATTATTACTTTTAAACCACTTACAAGAACCACCTGCTAACTACTTGGTAACACCTCACCCTACGAAAACGGTCAGAATCAGCCCCTTTTGGGCCGGTTTTCGGGCGAAACTGGGCGGTTTCGGTCACAATTGGTCTGGCTTCTGCCACTCTGAATCCAGTTTTGTCCTGTTGCCGTTCACAACCGCGCTTGTTTGGGCGTGACTGGCAATGCAGAGAGTCGAGGTACTAGCTCCGCATTCTGGGGTTAATCCAGCGATAGACAACATCCGTCAGCAGGTTCACCAGCACATACGTCAACCCGATTGAAAGCAGGCAGCCTTGCACCAGCGCATAATCACGGTTTGAGATGGCGCTCACCACCAACCGGCCCAATCCCGGCCAACTGAAGATAGTCTCGGTAACAATGGCTCCAGCCAGCAGCGCGCCAAACTGTAGTCCAATCACGGTGACAATGGGGACCAGAGCATTGGGCAGTGCGTGGCGGCACACCACGGCGGTCTCCGTCAGGCCTTTGGCGCGCGCGGTGCGGATGTAGTCCTGTCCAAGTTCTTCCAGCATGGCCGTCCGCACCATGCGGGTCAGAATCGCGGCCAGTGAAGCGCCCATGGCAATGGAAGGCAGAATCAGGTAGCGCCAGTCGATTGAGTTGGTCCCGCCCGCGTTCGCGCCCGAAACTGGAAGCCAACCCAGTTGGACAGAGAACACCAGGATCAGCACCGGCCCCAACGCAATGCCGGGCACTGAAAGCCCAAACAGGCTCACGACTGAAAGAACCTGGTCAACCCACCGTCCGCGCCGAACCGCTGCCAGAATTCCAGCCGGCAGCGCCAGAACAAGGCCCAGCGCCAATGCCGTCAGCGTCAGCGCCAGCGTGTAAGGGTAGCGCACCCAGATCAGGCTCGCCACCGTCGAGTGCAGGCGAATCGAACTGCCCAGATCGCCATGCACCACCCCCGTCCAATAGTGGACATACTGCGCCCAAAGCGGCTGATCAAGCCCGTACTGGTGGCGCAAAGTGCTTATATCCGTTGGAGTTGCACCATCGCCAAGCATCTGCAGAATCGGGTCGCCGGGGACTAGGTGAATCAGCAGAAAAACCAGCGAAACCACCAGCCAGACGACCGGAAGAGTTAGAACGAGGCGGGTGAGAATTTGCTTCATGGGCTGGGTACAACCATAAATCACTGCTCGTCAATCGAGCGCTGCAATCGAATAATTCGACTGTCGTAAACGCGCCCTTTTCAAGCCAAAATGCCCTCAAATCCAGCCCAATACCTACAGAACATGCCTCAGCGGTAAACCTCCGGGATAAAATTCTGCTCGCTCATCGGCGGGCGAACGTACTTTGACTTCTCCAGTTTGGGCAATGCCAGCGGCTCGGGAGTCAGATCGCAATAGGGAATCATCGAAAGCAGATGACGCATCACGTTCAGGCGTGCGGACTTCTTGTCTTCGGCGTTGACCACATACCACGGGCACTGCTTCGTATCAGTAATCGCAAACATCTCGTCCTTGGCCTTCGAGTAGTCCGCCCAGTGCTTGCGAGATTCCAGATCCATCGGGCTCAGCTTCCAGCGCTTCGTCGGCTTGCTCATCCGGTCCTGAAAGCGCCGCTCCTGCTCCGCGTCGCTCACTGAAAACCAGTACTTGATCAGGATGATCCCGGAGCGCAGCAGCATCCGCTCAAACTCCGGACAGCTCTGCATGAACTCCAGATACTGCCGCTCGGTACAGAAACCCATCACTCGTTCTACACCCGCCCGGTTATACCAACTGCGGTCAAAAAGCACCATCTCCCCCGCCGCCGGCAAATGAGCCACATACCGCTGAAAATACCACTGCGTCTTCTCCCGCTCAGTCGGCGTAGCCAGCGCCACTACTCTGCAAACCCGCGGGTTGAGCGACTCCGTAATCCGCTTGATGGCACCCCCCTTGCCCGCAGCATCTCGTCCCTCAAACAGCACCACCACACGCAACCCTTCGTGGCGAACCCACTCTTGAAGTTTCACAAGCTCGGTCTGCAGGAGGCTCAGTTCTTTCTCATAGTTGCAATCCTTGCCGAGGTGCAGCGAAGCAACCACTTTCGGTGACGGTTCGGATGCAGGCTTGGGCTCTGGGGCTTTGCCCTTCTCTTTGATTACTGCGGGCTCCAATTTGCTGTCCTTGTGATGCTTCTTGCTCTTGTTCGCCATGTCGTCCTCCGGCGATGCTGGGATCCGGTTGCTTCATCGGTTATCGGCAAAGTTCAGAACTGCGATACGAATAGCCTGCGCAAAAGATTCTTCTTAGCCGGGATTCACGTTGTTGCGCAGAACGTTGTTCCGCAAAAACACGGCATGGCTGGGCTCCATCCACGTTGGCTGCGCTATGCCTGCGCCACCGTTGCCTTCGGCAATGCTGGCCTCGACGGTAACCTTGTTGCTCTCCGCAATGCAAACACCATCGAGTGCATTGCGGGCGATCTCGCAGTCGCGAATGTCAACATCCTGTCCAAAGCTCACGGCCACGCCGCTGCCAAACATGGAGTCGCAGAGGCGGGAGCCGGTGATGGTCACACTCTTAGCGTGATTGAGCTTGAGGTTGTGATTCTTGCCGATACCGGGCGGGCACAGTCCGCCGCTGCCGGAGAAGTCGCAGTTCACCACGTCGAGTTTCTCGACGTTGTAGATGTAAACGCCGGAGAAGATGCAGTTGCGAACGGTGATGTGCTCGAAGCGGAGGTTGCGAAGAACGGCTTTCTGGTCGGCAAGAAACTGAATGCCTGCGCGGATGGGACCATGCTGCGTGCGGCGATGCTGCACGTCGCCATTGGGATCGCGGCCAGGCTGCGGCGTCTGCGCGCCGTCGATAACAAAGTCGCGCAGCACCACATCGTGCAGGTCCGGGTCAGCATTGACGATTGCCGCCTCATACTCGCTCTTCGCAGGGTCGAGGAAGAGCTCGCAATCGATGCCGGTGCCAACAATTGAGACTCCGCTGGGCAGGCGCAGCGTGGCAGGCAAAGTATGCAGACCGGAGCCAAGACTGAGTGTGCCGCCTCCGCTTACCTTGAGCTTATCGAGCGCATCCTGAATGGACTCACCGGGCGCGATAGTGATGGCATTCGCAGGTACAGGAGCAGAAGGCTTAGCCTGCGCACCAGCAGTGACAGCGATCTTCGAAGGCACAGGCGCGGGCAGCAGTTTGGCAGGCGTCGAACCGCCTTTGAAGAACGTGAGTACGCCGTGGGAGTGTTCACGGGCTCGCATTGCAGCCTTCTCTGTGTAAGGCATGTCAATGTGCCTGACGCAGCGGTAGTGTTCGAGAACACTTTCGTAGATGTCACTGAAGCGGCTGCGATTGTCAACGATCTTGCCGTAGACGGGAACCGGTTCGCCGAGAAGCAGGCGCGCGGTGTATTCGTAGCCAAGGGCGAGCCGGTTGTCAGCTTCAGCGAAGAGGTCCACACCCTGGTTCCAGGCCACGATGCAGGTACGCGCCAAATATCCAAGACCAAGCTGCACATGACCCTGATCACGGGTGGTTTCTTCGCATTGGCCGCTGGGATAAATGTAACGTGTAATGCCGCTGTTGACGGGGCCGACACGATAATGATGATAGGCCTCTTCCATCATCTTGCGGTCTTCACAGAATATGCCGATGGAGAGCATGGTGTACATGATGGCTGCGTCCCAGTTGCCATTAGCCTCGGGATAATACATGCGCAACAGCGGCGCATAGACAGTAAGCATCATGCGTTTGAATTGCAGGAGTGAATCGCTGAGCCATGCGGGATAGGTGGTGCGCAGAATCTCGGCAGCGTTGCAGAAATCTCCGCCGGTCCAGCCGGAGAGCAGCATGGCGTCGTTCTCAAAGAAGTCCACAACCGTGGACGAGAACTCGTCAAGAATCTCAATAGCCTTGCGAGCGTAGGCTTCATTGCCGGTAACATACCAAAGCAGAACATGGTTGTTGACCGCGCTGGCGGCTGTCATCAGCTCGTTGCCGCCCTTCTGGCCAGCCCCGTAAGCGCCGCGAATGATGTGCGCGAAGGGCTGCGGCTTGAAGTCGAGCGAGGAGTTCGGATCAGCCTGTAGACGTTCCCATGCGGACTTCCATGGATCTTCGCCGGCCTTGATCTTTGCTTTCATGAATTCGAGGTCGGTTCGGGTTTGCAAGATACCGGGATGAACGATTGCGCGATGCGAATTACCGGCTCTGCCTGAAGCAGCGGGCTCGTCATGGTGCAACGCGGGAGTGTCTTTCATGGCGCCAGAAGTTTGGGCGAAACCAGGCAAAGCAGCCGCTGCCAGTCCGGCGCTTGATTGCAAAAGGAATACGCGTCTCTTCATGGGGTAGTTCTCTCCATCTGGGCGTGCGAGTCAACCATGTTCTGCGTAGCTCGGCACACGGTAGTTCTGTTGTTGATTTTCCGGCCCGCGCCAGTATACGCCGAGCGCGCAATGGCGGGAGTTGGTCCAGAGAATTAGCGCAAAAGCAGTCAGGCCTTTGTCGGTGGCTGCTCTTCCACCTGCTCGACTCGGATTCTGGCAATGCGGCGGGCGTCCATTTCTACCACGGTAAGGCGGCGGCCCTCTTGAAGGACGAATTCACCGGGCTGCGGAATGTGGCCGAGGCGCGCGAGCAGGAAGCCGGCAAGCGTCTCCACACCGCCGTCGCGAGGCAGGCTCCACTGCATTTGCGTTTCCAGATCGCGGAGGTTGACGCCGCCATCCATAAGCAGGGCTCCGCTTGCGGTGGTAAGAACGGGAACGGCGGGCGAATCGAACTCGTCTTCGAGTTCGCCGGTTAGCTGCTCAATTGCGTCTTCCGCTGTTACCAGGCCAACAATGGAGCCGTATTCATCTACGACGATGGCCATGTGGCGACGGCGCTGCTGGAAGTCGCGGATAAGGTCGAGGACGGATTTTGTCTCAGGAACGACGAGGACGTCGCGCATTACCTGACTTAGACGAAGTTCAACAAAGGTTGTGGTGGGAGAGCTGGATGCGGAGCGGAAGAAGATGAGGCGGGCGAGGTCGCGCGCATAAACAATGCCGATAATGTGTTCAGGACCACGGAGTTCGTCATAGACGGGCACGCGGGAGCGGTGGCGGGCGATGACCTTGGCGCTGGCCTCCTCAAGCAGCATGTTGGAGGGCAGTGAGAATATTTTCTGGCGCGGCGTCATGATCTCGCGGATAGAGACGTCGTCCAGCTCAAGAGCGCGGTGAATGAGGGTCTCCTGAAATTGAGGCAGGATGCCCATGCGGCGGGCGGCGGTGGCGATCAGCTTTAGCTCCTCAGAGGAGTGGACAGCGGCACGCTCGGTAATCGGGACGTCAAAGGCGCGCAGGACCGCTGCAGCCGACCCCTTGAGCAGGCGCACTGCAGGGCGGGCTAGGGCCATAAAGACCAGCATGGGCGGGGCTACGGCCACAGCCAGCGCCTCGGCGCGGCGCAGTGCCAGGGACTTGGGAACCAGCTCGCCGACCACGACGTGAAAATAAGTGATAAGCGCAAAGCCGAGGGTGACAGCGACGATGTGGGCGTAGATGCTGGCGTAAGGCAGAGCGCCGAGCCAGCCCATGAGGAAGGCGGCCGCCAGGGGTTCACCGAGCCATCCTAGAGCCAGGGAGCAGAGAGTGACGCCGAGTTGAACGGCGGGCAGCAGGTCGTCCAGTCCGCGCTGCAAGCTGCGTACTGCGCGCGCTCCGGGGACGCCTGCGGACAACATCTGCTCAATGCGGGTATCGCGGATAGAGACGAGAGCGAACTCGGCGGCCACAAAAAAGGCGTTGGCCAGGATGAGCATGGCCACGGCGACAGTCTGGAGCAGGGAAAGGCCGTGCATCTGGTTGTGAGAATAGCACTTCAGGGAACAGCGGTCTGGAGACAGAGAAAAGGGAACAAGACTGCAGCTTGCTGCGTATGAAGGGGCAGGCAGTTGAAGCGAGGTGCCGGATGAAGAATCTTTTTGTGGCAGCAGCAGCGATGGTGGCAGTGCTGGGCGTGGGAGCATTGCCGTTAATGGGCTCGGAGGCTACCTTTGAGCGCACCCTGACGGTGAATGGAAAAGTGGACCTTTCGGTGGCCACCGGGGCTGGTTCAATCCACCTGAAGCAAGGGTCGAGCGGCCAGATTCACATCTTCGGACGGGTGAAATCAAGCTGGGGCGCAAGCGAAGAGCGGGTAAAGGAGATTGCTGCTCATCCGCCCATCGAGCAAACTGGCAGCATTGTCCGCATCGGGGCCAGGCACGAAAACCTGCGTAACATCAGCATTGACTATGAGATTGAGGCGCCTGCTGATGCGTATCTGGATGCGGCTACGGGCTCTGGCGAAGTGGCGGACGATGGGGTGGGCGAAAACGCTAAACTGAATACGGGTTCTGGTTCGATTCATGCCAAGGGCCTAAAAGGAAGCTTCTCTGTGGAGACGGGCTCAGGCGAGATCTATGCCGAGCAAACCGGTCAGGGAGAAGTGAAGGCTGAGACCGGATCGGGCTCCATTGAACTGCACAACCTGCACGGCGGGCTAAAGGCCGAAACCGGTTCAGGCTCCATCAAGGCAGAGGGTAAACCCTCCGCGACCTGGAAACTGGAGACCGGCTCAGGAAGCGTGGAACTCTGGACAGGCAATGCAGGCATCACGCTTGACGCGGAGACCGGGTCAGGCAGCGTGCATACTGACCGGGAGATCGCAACCCAGGGCTCGCAGGATCGGCACCATGTCTCAGGGAAGATCAACGGCGGTGGTCCCATGGTCCATGTCGAGACCGGCTCGGGTAGTATCCGGGTTCACTAAGTTCCGATCAGTGGCCAGACGCAAGTTGTTTCAGTTGACCGCGGCTGGCCCCTGCCTGCATTACGGAATGAAGTAGTAGGGATTGGGATATTTGACAAAGAACTCGGCTTGGGGCTTTCCGTTCCTGTCGCTCCACTGATCGCCGACACTCAGGATAATTGTGTATCCGTCAGCAACTATCTGTCCCCGCGCTCCGGATTTGTAGGCGCTGGTTGTGAGCGAGGGCTGACTCGGTTGGCTGGCTGGATGCAGGACCAGCTTTTGCCAGTTCTGAAAGCCCTGGGCGCGGAGATTGGTATCCGTGGCGGCGCGCTCTGACTCCGGGCGGCCGGTTATGAAGAAGACGCTGACTCCCAGGCTCTGAGCTTCGCTATAAAGGCGCAATGTCCCCTTGAATACCGGCGCCTGCGCGGATTGCACCCAGGCATCAAAGGCCTTGCTCTCGTAAGCAAAGCCGGCCTGAAGCATCTGCGGGTAGTTGGACAGGCTGGTCTCGTCGATGTCCAGCACCATGGCGAGCTTTTCCTGGGGCTTGCGGTGAGCGGTGCGGCGGTGCAGAAAGGCAATGGCGCGGTCGGCCTGAACATCAATGTCGTGGGTGTAGCAGCCGCACTTGCAGGTGCAATCGTGGTACTGCTTGAGCTGGTCTTTGAGAATATCAAGATTCTGAAGGCGCTCGGCTGTAGTGTTGACGCTGAATGCCGGCTGCGGCGTTCTGGGCGCGGCAGCTTGCTGCGCGACTGAGAAGGCAGGCGCAAAAACGACTGCGAAAACCGATGCAAGAAGGGTGAGTTGCTTCTTCACTGAAGTAGCTCCTTTCAAAGGGCATACAGGCCGCGTTCGGCTGTCCGCCCCAAGCGAACATCATCGCATCCGCCACTGGCGTCATGAAAGAGTTTCTCCGCCCTTTACACTTGAAATATGGTACGTGTCTTTCGCCCCTTGCCCGTGGAACGGTTGAAGTTGCTCGTTTTCGATCTGGATGGAACATTGATCGACTCTGCGCAGGATTTGTGCAACAGCGTGAATGCCGCGCTGGAGCATGTAGACCTTGCCCCTCTCGCGGACCCGCTGATTGCCAGCTTTGTGGGCAACGGGGTGCCGATGCTGATGCGCCGCTCGCTGGCTCAGGAGGGCGGCACAACACCTGAGTTGGTGGACGAGCATTTGCTCGTCCAGGCCACAGCCTTCTTCCTGGGGTATTACCGTGAACACAAATTGGACTTTACCTACGCCTACGAAGGGGTTCTGGAGGCGCTGGCTGCGCTCAAGGAACTGCACAACGCTCCGGATGGAACGCCGCGCACCATGGCGGTGCTGACCAACAAGCCGGTCCGGCCGGCGAGAGGGATATGCGAGGGGCTCGGGCTGGCGGACTATTTTGTGCACATCTATGGGGGCGACAGCTTTCCGGTAAAAAAGCCTGATCCGCTGGGGTTGCGCTCGCTGATGGAAGAGACTGGCGTGACGCCGGAGGAGACGGTAATGATCGGCGACAGCCAGGTAGACGTGCAGACGGCACGCAATGCTGGAGCTTGGTCGGTTGGCTGCTTATTCGGATTCGGAACGCAGACGCTGATGGAGACTCCGCCAGACGTGCTGGTGGACCGCCCTGCAGACTGGACGGCGGCGCTCGCGCCTGCGAGAATCGGTGTGCGGCAGTTGTAAGCAATCTTCTATGTCGTGGCCATTATTGGTACGCTGAATACAAGAAACAGCGCAATGTGTTTTTGGTGCGTACCTTTGCTTCTATCGGGAACCACTGATTGCGCGGACTGTTTGCGAAAGACGGGCTAACCATCCACGGAATCCGGCACGGTCGCAGATGCAATTCCACGGATGAATAGCTATTGCAGTTGAACGACCCTTGTTTTTTTGTTTTACGTTTTATTGCCTGGAGATCTTTGTCATGCGTTTTATTGCACTAGCTGTAGCTGCGTGTGCTTTGCCTTTATCCCTTCCTGCCCGGGCCGCTGCGGCCTATCCCTCAAATCCAGTTCCTTCCAGTGCATCCGCACCCGCTGCTCCAGTCACAACGGCGCAGCGTTCATCCACATCTCTGCGCGGCTTGGTGACGGATGAGACCGGCGCTATTATTCCTGCCGCCGAGGTGGACCTGGTGGACGCCAATGGTACGATCTCCGGCAAGTACAAGTCAGATGGGGCTGGGAACTTCCAGGTGAATGCGCCGCACGCTGGAAAGTTCATGCTGGTCGTGTCCGAGCCGGGATTCAAGACAGTACGAACACTGGTGATAATCGGCATTCCAGCGCCAGCAACTGCTGCCGCAGCCCCGGTGTCGCCGATGCGGATCATTCTTCCTATTGCCGCCGTGGCTACCAATGTCGAAGTGAATGCCGAGAACAATCAGGATCTTACCTCAACGGACGAGAACAGCGACTCTTCAGTTCTCACGACGCAAGACCTCAAAGCTCTGCCGATCTTCGATAACGACTATGTGAGCGCGATGGGCGCATTTCTTGATAGCAACATGAGTGGAACCGGCGGCAGCGGCCTTCTGGTGGATGGTGTGGAGGCAAACCGCGCGACGGTGTCTTCCTCCGCTGTGCAGGAGGTTCAGATCAACCAGGACCCATATTCGGCGCGCTACTACTATCCAGGGCGCGGGCAGATGGAGATCATGACCAAGTCTGCGGCCGAGCACTATCACGGGCAATTCAACTTCTATTTTCGCGATTCGGCAATGAACGCACAAAATGCGCTGGCGCCGTCCAAACCCTTTGAAGAACGCCGGATATATGAGGGGCATACGACCGGGCCCATTCCTCATGCACAAAAGAGCAGCTTCCTCGTCTCGTTCAACCGCGCTGAAGAGGACCGGGACTCCGTGGTCAGCGCCACGATTGCTCCCACATTGAGCAATCCGACAGGTGTATTCCAGGCCAACGTGGCTGCACCCACGCGGGATACCGAGTTCAGCGGACGAACTGGACACCAGTTCGGCGATCAGCACTCCGCTTATGTGCAATATAGTTACGAGGACTGGACGGGCCAGAACCAGGGTGTGGGCGGACAGACCCTGGCCTCGGGCGGGTACAACGCCGAGTACCGCGAAGACGACTTGATGATGCACCTTGACTCGACGCTCTCGGCCGTCTTCCTGAACCAGGTTTCGCTGGTGGGCGAGCATACCTCCAGCCGCAACCAGAACACGGCGGAAGGACCGCGCATCAACTTGCCCGGCGATTTTCTCAGCGGCTCGGCACAGAGCGATGCATTTGGAACCGAGTACAATTTCCGCTTTTCAGACATCGTGAGCTGGACTCGTGGACATCATCTGGTGAAGTATGGTGCCAATGTTCCACACATCAGTAGGCGTGCCTACGACGACCACAATAACGAACTGGGCACATACACATTCGGGCCCACGGTGGCCGCGGACGGTGTAACGGTGTTGCAGACTACCTTCCAGAATTACACCAACAACCTGCCCTCCGCCTACTCGCAAAATACCGGCGTTACGCACTTCATCTATCACCAGCAGGAGATGGGCGCGTTTGTGCAGGACCAGTACAAGATCAACAATCGGCTCTCCATCACGCCGGGCATACGCTATGACTGGCAGAATTTTCTGGCGACGCGGAGGCTGGGAATTTCGCCGCGCTTCTCCTTTGCTTGGGTTCTGGACCCGTCTTCAAAGACCATTGTGCGCGGCGGCGGAGGCATCTACTATGACCGCTTCGGTGGTGGTCCGATGCTGGACCTCGCACGCTACGAGAATGGCCGGAGGCGTTCGGTGCAGGTTTCGCTTACCCCTTCGACCTTGCCGGTTTCAGGCTGTGTCCCGATCAGCAAGTGCATTACTCTGGCCGCCCAGCCGCCTTCGCTGGTGCAGTTGCAGCCGAACGCCAAGATTCCTTACCAGATCCAATACGGCGTTTCGATCGAGCGGCAATTGGGCGAGCGGGCCACCGGCACTATCAGCGTGTACTCGGTACGCGGCATTGACATGTTCCGCTCGCTGGACGTGAATGCACCGACACAGCTGTCGGGCTACAAACAGCGGCCCAATCCGGCCTACGGGCGCATAAGGCAGATGCAGCCCGCTGGCTTTTTTGAAGGCAGCGGGATGGACATCGCCTACCGCGGACGCCTTAACAAGTACTTCACCGGTTTTGGACGGTACACTTGGTCCCACTACGAATCAAACACGGGTGGTATCAGTTGGTATCCGGAAATCCAGACAGACCCGGAAGCTGAGTGGTCCAACTCCGGCTTTGACAAGCGGCACCAGGTGAACTTGTATGCCATGTTTCATCCAGAAGGATTGCTAAATCTGGCGGTGGGCGCTTTTGCCAGCACTGGTTCGCCGTGGACAGTACTTACCGGAACTGACGAATACGGCGACAACCTGTTCAACACCCGGCCAGACGGCGTGCATCGCAACACCAAGACCAACCCGTCGTATGTGGATATGGATGTGCGCTGGGGCCATGACTTTGCTTTTACCGCGAACAAGGCTGACGACGCGCCGAAGGTAGGATTTTCTGTCGGAGCCTTCAACGTTCTAAATCACGTGAACGGCTGGGGCATTGACCAGATCCAGACTTCGCCCTCGTTTGGACAGATTACCGGAGCGTCTCCGGCGCGGCGTATTCAACTGGGAATGCGGTTCCAGTTCTAATGGCCGATCACGCGTCGGCCTGCTTCTATTTGTTACGAACTTTTCCGCTGTCTGCGCGTATGGTTGAGTAAGACATGATGAGGATGCGGAGAGTTCTTTTTGCCTGCCTGTTCGGAACTGCATTGGCGGCTGCACCAGTGTCTGCCCGTGCAGATGAACGGGACATGATTCAATTCGGCAGAAACATCCATGTCACCGCAGACACACCGGTTCACGACGTCGTATGCTTCTTTTGCAGCGTACGCGTTGAGGGCAAAGTCACAGGCGATATTGTTGTCTTCTTCGGAAGCGTGCATCTGGCCGGCGATGCTCAGCATGATGTGGTGAATTTCTTCGGCGACGTTACGGCGGCAGATAATTCCTCCATCGACGCCGACCTCGTCAGCTTCTTCGGTGTAGTGCGACTGGGTGAGAACGTAGTAATAGGCAAGGACCTGCTGGCGATGTTCGGAACGCTACACGCGCCGGCCTCGTTGAGTGTGGGGGAAGACAGGGTTGAGTGGCCAGGGTGGATTGTCTGGGGTCCGTTGCTGGGCATCCTGCTGGTGGTCTTCCTGGTGGTGCGTGAACTGCGTGCATACCGGCGGCGGTTGATCCTGCGAGGCTACAAGTTTCCTCCTAAGCAACCCTAGCCGCCGTGACGCTGTACGCTGAATCCATGAGTGAAATTCCGGTACTGAGTTCGCGCAGGTTGCGCTTCGTTATGCCCGGTGGCAGTGGGCAAGTGGGCCAGATGCTGGCGCGTCATTTGCAGCAGTGCGGACACCATGTGACCGTGCTGACGCGGGGGCCTTATACAGCGGCTTGGCAGACGGTTCACTGGGACGGCTTGAATGAGGGCCCGTGGACCGAGACGTTTGAGGGCGCGGACGTTTGCATTAACCTCTCTGGTAAAAGCGTGAACTGCCGCTATAACGAAATCAATAGACAGGAGATTTATGATTCCCGCGTGGGAACCACACGGCTGCTGAACAGGGTTATTGCTCGCCTGGCCGAGCCGCCGCACTTGTGGCTGAACTCCTCGACTGCATCCATCTATCGCCATGCACTTGATCGGCAGATGGATGAGGCTACGGGCGAGATGGGCGGCTTTGAGCGGATCTCGAAGAGGCGGCACGTACTGGATACGTGGAACTTCTCAGCACGCGTTGCGCAGGACTGGGAGGCTGCTTTCTTTGAGACGGAGACGCCCCGGACACGAAAAGTGGCATTGCGCAGCGGCATGACTTTCAGCCCGACCACCGGAAACGCCTTTGCGGTTTTGTCGAACCTGGTGCGAGCCGGATTGGGTGGAACAATGGGCAATGGAAGGCAGTACGTCTCATGGATTCATCAGGCTGATTTTGCGCGGGCGGTGGAGTTCCTGATCGACCATGAGGAGATAGCAGGAGCGGTGAACCTGACCGCGCCCAAACCGCTGCCAAATCGCGCGTTTATGGAGGCGCTGCGCGATGCGTGGGAGATGCCGAATGGAGTGCCTGCGCCGTGGCCGCTGCTGCAGATTGGCGCGTGGCTCATGCGCACCGAGTCGGAGTTGGTGATGAAAAGCCGGTGCGTGGTTCCGCAGAGACTGCTCGATGCGGGATTCACGTTCCAGTTTCCTGAGTGGCCTCAAGCCGCAGAGGACCTGGTGCGGCAATGGCGGCGGCGAAACGACTGAGTGCCCGCTTCACCCCACTGATTGCAGTTGTGCTGTCTCATCCTCTCCGCAGAATGGCCGGAAAGAAAAGGGGCCCCGAAGTGGGTGCTTATAGTAAGAAATAGAGAGGCACGGCGAGGACGGCAGCCGGGCAGCCGATCAGGAGATCGGCGTCACATTGCGGCCATTCGATAATCATGCGGTTAGCAACTAGGGCGGCAAAGCGGGGTTTAATTATCTATGAGATTCATTTGCCGGGGTTTGGCGTTATGGTTGGCGCTGTCCGTTACCCTGTTTATGGCGGCGCAAACCCCGAGGTATCGGCCGCGCACGAACTCTGAGAATCTTCAACTTCAGGTGGAGCAACTGTTTGCGCTGGCCAACCGTGACCGTGCCCAGGCAGGAGCAGGCAACCTGCGCTGGGACCCCGCGCTGTCCGCCGCCGCTTTGGAGCATTGCCGCCGGATGTCCGCAGAAGGCCCTATCGCCCACCGTTACGCTGGAGAACTGGACTTGGCCGCCCGCACCGCGCAGGCTGGCGCACACTTTAGTCTGATTGAAGAGAACGTGGCCGTCGGGCCTTCGGCACCTGTTATTCACGACGAGTGGATGCACTCTCCCGGACACCGGACGAACCTGCTGAATCCTGAGGTGGATCGGGTGGGAGTGGCGGTTGTCGCGGGGAATGGCGCGTACTACGCCGTGGCCGACTACGCGCGCGGGGTGCAACCGCTCACGGTGGCACAGGTAGAGTTTCGTATTTCCGCGCTGGTGCGGACTAGCGGAGTTTCGGTACTCAGCGACACGGCGCAGGCGCGCGCCGCCTGCGCCGTGGAGCACGGGTTCGGCGGCTCGGCGGGGAGGCTGCATCCGCGCTTTGTGATGCGCTGGCAGGGCGCGGACCTGACCCGTCTGCCCCAGTCGCTGGAAGATCGGCTGGCTTCAGGCCACTATCGCAGCGCTGCCGTGGGCAATTGCGCGCCACAGGGCGAGGAGGGCTCTTTCACAGCCTTCCGGATTGCGGTTCTGCTCTATGAGTGACGAGCAGAGCGCCGCAACGCTTATCCGAAAGACTGGTACTTCTTCCAAAACTCCGGCCAGGGCAGTATCGGGCTTGCGCAGAGGAAGATGTCGGGGTGGTACTGGCTCTCTTCATTGCGCAGGACGGCGGTGTTGCCGTTATGCCCGGCCAACAGGCATCCGGTAAAGATCTGATTTATCGAGTCAGAGGAGACGCCTACCACGATCAACGTGGTAGGCGGCGGTTGCGGGTAACCGCGTAGCCATGCCGAGTTGGTGAGGCTGATTGGCGGCGGCAGGTGGTAGGTGGGGCCGAGCATCTCAATGGCGCCTTGTTCGCCGTAGTTACCCACGACGATGCCAAGGCTGGCCTGCTGGCTGGGGGCGAGGGAGTCGCGGATGCCGGCGACCGTGGCGACCATTTGGGGCCAGCCGATCTCCTCGCGGAGGTCCCCGTTGCGCTGGAGCGCGAAGTCGCAGAGCGGACCGCTGGACTGGAGCGGCAGAACCAGGGCGCAGATATAGGCTGCGACGAGAGCGAATGCCGTGAAATTGGCGGCTTCCGCGGCCCGGCGACCTATCCGAGGAAGGGAGCGGAGCCCCTGCTCGGCCATGGCCGCGCCCATTGCCAGCAGCATGGGGTAGGCGGCAGCCATGTAATAGCCACGGCCCTTGCCAAAGCAGAAGAGTGCCAGCGGAACCAGGTACATCCAGGCAAGCACCCGGTATCGGCGGCTGCGCAGATAGCCAACAAGGCCAGCCAGCCAAAGAGGCGCAGCGGCCAGATTTACGCAGATCAGGAATTGGTCTTTCAGGAACCCACTGGCACGGCCTTCTCCTACGTCGCGCTGGTGGATGTCTTGGAGAAACTGGTAGGAGATGAAGTGGTGGCGCAACAGCCAGAGGAAGTTGGGCAGGAAGATGAGCAGCGCCAGTGCGATACCGCTCCAAAACCAGCGACTTTTGAAAGAACAGCGCGCGCCGGTTAGCGCCAGTCCGCCGAGGATTCCTGCGATGTAAAAGAGGATGGAGTACTTGGTGAGCAGTCCCAGCCCCACCACAATGCCGTTGGCCAGCCACCAGCGCTGGTTCTCTGTCCGCAGCAGGCGGATGGTGAAGTACGCAATCAGTACCCACCAGAGGAAGTCGAACGATGTGTACTGGAACTCCGTGCCATTGAAGAGCGGCAGGGGCGACAGCGCAACCGCAAGGGCGGCAGTGACCTGCCAAGCGGTTGCCGCCGAACTCTTTTGCCATCAGCCCGGTTACAAAGATGGCCGTTGCCTGTGCCAGAACCGAGAACAGCCGTAGTCCAACCAAGGAGAGGCCGAAAAGTTCAAGGCCGATGCGCTCTATGAACGGCGTCAGCGGGGGATAAGCTACAAAGCCCCAGTCGAGATGGCGCGCATCGCTGAGGAACTGAAATTCATCACGGTGGAAGCCGTAGCGGCCGTTGGTGGCCAGGTGAACCAGCGCAACAACAGCCGCAATCGCGAGGAGGATTGCGCGATCTGCCCAGTCGCGACTGGGTGCGGAAGGAACCTTACGGGCAACTGCGGGCAAACTGACCTCCTTGCGGTCCTGATCGAGTTTATGTTGCCAGGTGGTCCCCAGTTCCCTGGGCTCTCTCCATGGGGGAGGGAACCAGGACCGAGGCCATTCCGGCAGCGGTTGCGGCCTGGATGCCAAGGTCAGTGTCCTCAAATACGAGACAGTCTTTCGGTGCCACGCCGAGTCGAGCGGCGGCGATGAGAAAGGGGTCTGGAGCCGGCTTGCTTTTTTCGTAGTCTTCCGCGCCAACGATGGCTTCAAACTTGTCAAGTAGGTGCAGGGCGGTGAGGGAGCTCACGACTGAGTTGCGCCTGCCGCCTGAAACCACGGCGAAGGGGATGCGACCGTGCTGGGCCTCAATGTGCTCAAGCACCTCAGGGACGGCCTTTAGTTGCGGCAACTGGTCGAAGTAAAGGCCCTCTTTACGAACGCCCAGCTCTTCGACGGGCATTGCGAGGCCGTTCATCTGGTTCAGCGTGGAGATGATCTCATCCACAGGCTTGCCGCCCCAGGAATAGAAGAGTGCCTCATCGAACTCGCAACCCCACTCTCCGAGCGCCTTCTTCCAGGCGATGTAATGTAACGGCATGGAGTCGGCGATGGTGCCGTCACAGTCGAACAGGTAGGCTTGAAACGGGCCTGGGGGCAGTTTGAGTTTCATGCGAAAAGGTAACTCCTTCTTGTTATTTAGATCGTGTATGGCGTGAGCTTAAGTTGCTATTTGGATGTGGTTGTTACGCTATCGTGCGCAGCACAGCCGCCCTCGCCGGGTTTGGTGGGCTCCATACGGAGCGCGTTGTTAAAGCGGTTGAAGTAGTTGAACAGGCCGATGGCGCAGAGCAGCTCCACGATCTCGCCTTCAGAGAAGAAGCTGCGCAGTTCGGCGAATTGATCGTCGCTTATGGCGTGGGCGTCGCGGGTGACGCTCTCAGCGAGCTGCAGCGCGGCCTTTTCGGCGGGAGTAAAGTCCTCACGTGTGGACCACTGGGCAAGGTGTGACAACTGCTCGTCGCTCCAGCCCAGATTCTTGGCGAGGATGGTGTGGCTGGCCAGGCAATAAGGCGTCTCGTTGACTTGGCTGGTGCGCACGATGATCAATTCCTTGAGTTTGGTGGACACGGTGCCGGTGCTGAGAACGGCTCCGAAGTGTGCCTGCATGGTGGCGAAGATCTCTGGCCGGTGCGCCATCACGCGGAACATGTTGGGAACGTTGCCTCGCTGGGCAAACGCCCTGTCGTAAAGCGCCGCAATCTCCGGGGTCACTTCGGTTCGGTCAAGCCTGGAAATCCTGGACATGGGGAACTCTCCTGAATCCAGCCTACTGTATGGCTGTGAGACGTCAGGCCGACTGGGTGCTGTACCTGTGGAAGGGAGGGGACTGGCGGCCATTTTTTGACGCACATCGAAGTCTCTGCTACCTTGATAGAGGAGATTTCATTATTAGACACTCCTCAGTAGCTCAATGGCAGAGCATTCGGCTGTTAACCGAAGGGTTGTAGGTTCGAGTCCTACCTGAGGAGCCAATAAATCAATAACTTACAGCATTTTTATTTGCTTCCATCCCCACGCAACCCTATAAATTCTAGACCGCTACCGCCTGAGGCTATGGCTGGGCTGTCACCATTTGTGCGACCTTGGAGTTTACCTTCTGCTTGGCTCTCAAGCTTGTATTTCCGAGCTCGTGTTTGGCGCCCTCGCGCAGATGTGAATCAACCATTCCGCCAGGTCTTCACTCGACTCCTTGGAACACTTAGCCCAAAATCATCCTCGAACGGTTCAGTCGGCCATCCCCAAACGAGAATCTGAATCATCAGGATCAGGGTAGCTGATCCTGCCCATCAACTGAAGGAAATAGGGATCATTGCGGAGCGGCGCGAGGACGGGGTCAGAGCGGAATCCAAGACTCCAGACTGAACCGTCTTTATAGGACTTATCGAGCCACTCCACTGCATTCTGGTGCTCTTTCAGGCCCAGATAGACGAGGGCCACTGCGTACGGCTCTCGGCTGCTCTTCGATCTCCTTGTATCGGTCAAAATATCCAGAATCTCCCTTGCTCTTTTTACCTCGCCAGACAACGCGTAAGCGTATCCAACTGCCCCAACGAGTGCATCGTGATGTGGAGATTCTGCGGCCAAGTGTTCCATGCGAGGAAGTTGCGCTTTCATTTCGCCAAGGTGGACCAAGGCCAAGGCCTCCACTGCGTCCACTAAAGGCCCGGACCGGATGCTCGCCCGCACCTGATCCACCAATTCGAGCGCGTGAGAATATTCGCCCGCCATATATTCGCTTAAGGAATACAACGCCTTCCCAGCAGTGCTGAGCGGATACATCTGCGTAAACTTGTCAAGCAATTCAGAAGCTCTTTGAGGCTGCCCTTCGGCGATGCACATCATTGCAAGGCCAACCATGGCACGTGTCGGGGGGAGTTGCATCTTCAATGCATCTTCAAAGCAGCGACGCGCACTCTTCCATTCCCGCTTTGAGACGATTTTCAGCCAGGCCTCAGCCAACCTTCCGTCGGGCAACTCCGGATCGATCTCCAGCGCCCCTCTTAAGGCAGCCTCGGCTGCAGCATAGGCCATCGGAGCGCGCACAACTCCCAGAACGCCCTCTGCAATTAGGCAGCTAGACAATCCTGCAAATGCCTCTGCGTTTCCAGGATTCAGATCGATTGCTTCGCGGAAGTATCCGGCGATTACATTGAGGCTCTTATGCGATAGCCTCTCCCACATCTTGTGACAAAGGGCAACCAAATCGGCCGACCGGGTCCTCGCAATCTCGGGAATCAGGGAGGATTCGAGGGTTAGCTTCCTCGCAATTAGTTCATCGGGAAAGTCCGGGACACGAGACACTGCGGGAGCGCCGAACTCAGGAAAGAGATCTCCTGCAATCCGGCCCCGATTCATCATCCATTCATCTAATTCGTTGCTGTAGGCAAAGACAGACCCCTTGCTGGTGCCAAGCCGGTAAATTGGCAGACCATACTCTGAGTGCCAGCGCTGCACAGTGCGAGCGCTTCGGCCAAGATATTGAGCAATGCCTTTCCAGGAATCCAGCCTCTGCTGCAATCCCGGTCTTTCAGGTCTAGTTGGCTTCACCACGACCACCTCAGGGTTCGAATGCAGGGGCCCGGGATCACCCAAAATCATAACTGCCGACCTCTACGAGCTAGTTTCCGCCATATGCAGGTCGATCTTTGGCATTGGGGCTGGCGTGTTGATCGTCAACCCCGAGGTATCAATGCAAGTGAGAATTTCGTTGGTAGTTTTCTAGCGGCTCAGGACAACTCCCAAACCACGCCCTCGATGCACGCTGCATAAAAGAACTTTCTACGAATCCGATCCACGCAGCAGAATTGGCGCCCGTCGGTAACGGTTCTGGATAGGAGCAAAGAAGAGTAGCACGACCGCAATCTATATGCATTACATGTGTCATACGCACTCCAATGGGGTTGGTCCTCGGTTTCAGCTAAGGCCCACAGAATATGAATTGCAGGATGGACCATTTCAGCGGGGCTTCTCAACCCTCCTGAATCCCAAACAAGAATGTGACAGTTGGGCTATCGGTCAAAACCTCTGGAGAACCTTTTTGTGTCGCAATATTACACCAATATGGCAAAGCTTTGACAACCCTCACATCTAAGCTTCGGAATAGAATATATTCACAATTCCAAGCACCTAAGTTTGCGGTCAACTGTTCGTTATTGTACAAGTGGTAAACACCGCGACTGGGGCCACTGGCTTAGCTCCAGATATGAGGCCAAGTCACCAAAGCGAAGCTTTGCTCTGCAACCAAATGGACAACTAGCATTTTTGTAATGCCATAGAGAAAGCGACAACTCGTCCTAGCATCTTGGACTCGGATAACTCATTGGCCATTTGGTGGATATGACAATATCTTGAACGTGGTAGACAGATAGTTTGTGGTTTACACAGTACCAAGCTACGAGTGCTCGGTGATCAGGCTTCTTTATGTATACCTAATCGAGTTTTCCTGTCGACATGGGAGAGTGCGCATCTCTGGAAGAACAGCAAGCGCGTGAAAGTCCGGCAGCCCTTGTTTACGTCGTACCTGGTGCCTCTATTCACTTCGCCGGCGTTTAACGGCGGTTGGGTCGCACAGTGTTGTGGGCGTCATCGGCAATAGCCACGGCTCTATCTCGATGCCTCACTCGGAAATCTACTCCTTATGATTTGACTTCTGTATGTAACGAGTTGCGCCGCCCTCAGGCACGTTGTTGGCCACAATGCTGCGTCGGTTGCGCGCGATCCAGGGAGTGCAAGGGGTAATGGTAAAGAAAGACCAGCGCCTCAAGTTCATTGTGACACTCGAACTAATCGGCCAGCACGCCGAGTCAAAAGTGAATTCCAGCGAACTGGAGAATTTCTCAAGTTAGATATTGAAGGTACCAAACGACACCATAGTAAGAATCGGATCCGTCAGTCTGCGCTTTCAAGCATTGTGGAACATTTCACCCGCAACCTCAAGCCCAACTAAGTGACGTGTTTCCCTCGTTACCAACTGAGCGGCAAATCGGAATCTCAATGGAGCTCTTTCTTAGATTCTCCGGTATCTCAAGGTGTCTCATGCACGCAACCGCGAACCTGTTCTCTCGGATGGCGCATCACGAAGCCGTTGAAAGCGAGCCGATGAATCCTGCCAACTACGAAGAACTGGCAAACTGTATCTACCTGGACAGCTTTTCAAATGGGAGCAAGGAGCGCCCTCTGCGACGGGCACGCTGCCTTCTTTCAAGAACTGGTCAATTTCGGTCTTGCCTGGAGAAACACAGGTACCGTTCGCAGAGCGGCTGTGGTGCTGCTTTGCAACGGTCGGATTCAACGCCCACTCTCTAAATCAGATTGGATCATGCGCCCGTTCCCCAGAACATTGGGACGAGACGGCAAGAGCGGAATGCTGTCGTGGAATCCTCAGATATGCGCTGCGGCAAGAGCGTTCCGCACCAGCCTTTGTAATGCACGATCACTCGCTCTCAATCTTCTTCTCCAACAGGATCGGCGCAAGTCGGTCAATTGTTCGGTCTGCTGAAGCGCCGGGCAAGACACTTGCCGAAGTCACATCATCGAGTTATCGCCTGATCTCAACGGCATAATTTGCAGACAGTACCCCGCCCCGAACGACATCAATAAAAGAAAAGGCAATTTGAGCCGAAAGTTAAGCACACCTTGTTTCCCGGAATATCTCACCCCAGGAGCAAACCATGCGTATCAGTCCGTGGCATGTACTACATGTGAATCCAAATCATGAAAAGCGCGTTGCACAACATCTAATTGTGCGTTCAATTGAGCATTATCTCCCCCTTTATACTCAGCGCGTAAGGTGGACAGACCGAACGGTGGTTGCGGAACGCCCGCTGTTCTCAGGGTATGTTTTTGCACGCTTCGCGCCCCAGAGCCGGATAACCGTAATCTCCACCCCTGGCGTGCTTCGCCTTCTGGGAGATGAAGAACGCGACTTGGTCAGTGGTGAAGAACTTGACAAGATTCGTGAAGGACTGGCAAACGGGCTGCTTCTGCGGCCCCATGGCAGCTTTGAAGTGGGAGCCCGTGTGCGGGTACGTGATGGCGTCTTCGCCGGAGTCGAGGGTGTGGTAACTGAATTCCGTCATCAGTGTCGAGTTATCATTTCCCTCTCTGGGATCCGCCAGTACTTCTCTCTTGAGGTAGCACTTGACGAACTCCAGATTCTCGATAAGGCAACTGCCAAGCCGGGACTCAAGCCGATACCAGCTTTTGGCTATTGATTTGGAGCCTGAATCATCAGAGACTGCGCTCGATAGAGAAAGCGATGGAATCACCGCCGGAACATACAGCGTGCGCCTGGTCTCGACCCACCCGCGTGGGGCTGAGGGTGAAACTTCCTCGGCCTACTCACCGCTACGTGCCGATGAAGCGCGGCTTCGTCTATCTGGCTGTGGTAGTCGATTGGTTCAGTCGCCGCGTATTGGCCTGTAGGCTGTCAAGCACCATGGAGACTGGCTTCTGCACCGAGGCGCTTGGGGAAGCCCTTTCCTGGAAGGAACAACTGGAGACATTCAACACGAACCAGGGCAACTAGTTTGCTAGTGAAACCTTCACCGGCGGCTCAAGCAAGAAGACATCCAAATCAGGATGGACGAGAAGGGCCGCTGGCATGACATCGTGTTTGTGAAACGCATCTGGAAGTCCATCAAGTACGAAGAGGTCTTCCTGCATGTCTACGCCTCGGGCTAGCGAGGCCGGAACCTCTATCGGCCGCTATCTAGAGTTCTATAACTCGTGCGGGCACAACTCCAGGCTCAAACGCAAACGACCGATGAGGTAAATTGTCACCGTCAGTCGGAATCAATGGCAGCCTGAAAACAAGAACTTCCACTTAAAGAAAGCGCAAAAGTTATTCGAACTACGGTGAGCGCCTCTCCCGAGGCATCCTCAATATGTTACCAATGCATCTCATTTGCGACCAGCAGGGAACAACGTACATTCTCTGCCGAAAATCTACCGACTCGCAGGATTCCCCGGTTGATTTGCTTCGTAGAGGCCCACGCCGACGCCAGTGCCTGCTCCGACAAGTGTTCCAGCGATGATCCATCCAGTAGTCGCCGATATTGCGCCGGCAGTGGAGCCATTAATCAATATTGAACTTACAGAGATTGCCACAGACATTCCAGGTGCCGGAGTGACGCCGCCGGGTATTGTCCCGGTAACTATGATTTTCTTGTCTACAAATCGCTTGAAGTCTTTACCTTTGAGTTCGAACTTCGTCCCGTCAACTGTGGTCAGGTAGTATTGACCATTTTCGTAGCTCACCATACCCACTGCCGTGATTGACTCGGCTGAGCCCGCCGCAGCCATTGCAAACGACATTGTGCGGCCAGGGCGAACACTCGCCAGCAGAACGCCTCGATTGTCGGTAACCCCGAAACTACCAGTCAGCGCCGCAACTTCCACCGTGTCTCCGCTCTTGAGTGAAACTACGCCGCGCGAATCAGGTTCAATCGGGGTAACGTGCAAGCCATTTGCTTCGAGATGGAATGTGTTGTTGGCCGCCAACACGCTTTGTCCCCGCTCCAGAACCAGGCGGCTGCGATGCAAAGTGCCGCGGGATTCTATCGACATCATGATTTCTGTGCCCTTGTCCAGACGAAGATCTGCTGAGGCTTGACCGGTTTCTACGACCGAGCCATCAAAGAGAGTCGCATTGCCCTTAACCAGGTAGCTGTCCACGCGCATGTCTCCGCGAGCACTGGCGGTTCCTATCGCAACTGTCCCTGCCATCGCATAAGAGATCATGCAGACCAACATAGCCGCAACCTGAAGCTGCCTGAACATTTCTTACCCCCTGATCGTCCGACGCAGATACGGCGTATTCGATGCAATCGAACTTGTACAACCTATATACGCCAGAACCTGTCAGACTGCAAGGTATTTCCTCTTTAAAATCAATCAGTTGTGTAGTGCATGTGTCATACACTCCATGCCGGAAATAGAGTGTGAGTCTGACGGCATGGAATGCAAGAGCTTTTTATCCTTTAACTTGAGCGTGAGACTTCCGACGGTCTCGGCATAGCAACTCAAAAGACGGAACAGTACTTGGGTAATGCCGCTCTCGCCGATTTGACAGGTTTGTTCAAGATGCTATGCTTTCGCATTGACCATGACACCATTCTTAAGTCGATTTGTTGGTGCCGCACCGCGAGTCGTAATTGCCGCAGCGTGTTGTCTTGGGATATGGAACTCCGTGAAGCTTGCCTGTGCGGACTACCATTTTAGTAGAGACACGGAGGATTCCGTTCGCACCGCGATTCGGCTGGAACCTGATGGCTCGGAATATTATATGCGGCTCGCTCAATTCGACCGTCGGCACGCGCGTGAACTTTTGCTTGAAGCTGTACGCCTTAACCGTTATAACGCTCAGGCGGAGATCGAACTGGGGCTGCAATATGAGGCTGAAGGCGACTTGCTTAACGGCGAGCGAGCGTTGCTGGAAGCCTACGACGTGGACCACACATATCTGCCCCGGTGGACCCTGGCGAATTACTACTTTCGACGCGATAACATTCCTGAATTCTGGAAGTGGGCAAGAAGCGCAGCTGAGATGCCCTCCGGTGAAGTTGGGCCGCTCTTTGAACTGTGCTGGCGAGTATCGCCCGACTCTCAACAGATATCGAGTGCCATCCTTAATAACAAGCCTGAACTGATCCGCCAATACATCAGCTTCCTGCTCGCGCGGGATCAGGTAACTGCTGTCGCCGACGTAGCCTCGCGTCTGGTCAGAGCTGGAGATCCCGAGGCGGACCGTCCGCAAGTACTCTCCGTCGTCAACCGTCTGGTTGCCGCATCTCAAGCCGATTCTGCCAACGCCCTTTGGCATACCCTCATTGAGAAGGGCTGGGTAATTGCTGATGCCACTTCGCCCAATAACGCAGAATTCGCGCGCCAGCCATTACCGGTCAGTTTCGACTGGACTCTTCCGGAGTACCCCGGCCTTCATTCCTGGCCGGGCGGTGCCGGTCTTGAGGCGGAGTTCATGGGAAGTCAACCAGAGAATTGCACAGTGGCTGAGCAGATTGTGGCTCTTGCGCCGGGAAACTACACTTTGGTATTTGCATACCGCACCTCCGACATCCCACAGGACACTGGAGTCCGGTGGCAGATCCTCGACGCAAAGGCTGATACGGTGCTCGCAGACTCGCCAGACCTCTCCAGCAGCGATCTGAAGAACGTGGCAGTGGGATTCACGGTACCACCGGGTGTTCCACTCCTCCGGTTGCGACTCGCCTACCACCGGGCTCTTGGAACACCTCGAATTTCCGGTACGCTCACCGTGCTATCTGCTAAAATTCGAGGTAACCATCAGTCATGATTTGTCCAAGATGCAACAGTATCGAGATTCGAGTTTCGAAGCATCTCCACTGGGATGACTTCCTGCAACGGATTCGGGGACGCGAAGCATACCGATGCCGGAAGTGCCGCTTTCGCTTCTTTGCATTGCCGGTCTCTGAACTCGACCTGGCGGCTGTGCATCAATCGACGCATAGCAATCGCCCTAAAATGCTCATCAGCACCCGAGCCAGGAAGCGCTTGGCAAAACGTCTGGTTGTCATGTCAATATTCGCCGTGGCGTTTATCATATTCTGGTACTTCTTGCGCTACATCACCACCGAGCGAATGCCTGCTTCCGATTCTGGCGCCATCAGTTTCAGCCTTACCGGTACATTAGGGTAGTTCATACCCCAAAAAGGCGTGACGGTTTAGTGACATGCGGTCGCTCCGCAAGTAAATAGCCTATGCAAACTCAGACGTGGATGCTCCATTTGAAGCCGGCAACTTGATTGTCCTGTGGCCTTCTGGGCCCGGCGTTCGGGCCATATATAGCAGCCCTAGCAAGACGAAAATCCAGCCAGAGACCGCCGGACGCGGAAATGGATAGTCCACGCATGCGTGCAGCATCACAGCGATCAACCCCAGTCCCCAGGGATTGCGAACAGCCGAGGGTATGCAGGCAGCAAACGGGATCAACACCAGGAGCAGGAAGGGAATTCCGCCGTCAGCAGCGAACTCCGCCCAGTCGTTGTGAGCATGGTTGGCGTAGAACGGAAAATCCTTTATCGCATAGCGTTGGTAGGCTTGCGGAAATGTCCCCAACCCATAGCCAGTGAGCGGCCGCTGCTTCGCCATGTCCACGGCGGCTGCAATGAACTCGCGACGCACCAAATATGGGTCATTCTGCTCAAAGCGCAACCAGACGCGCTCCCATCCTACGGCGAGAGTGAAAGCGACCGCCAGAACCGGAACCATCACTAGCATCGCCGTTGTCGAGCGCGTCGGCAGTCCAGTCTCCGGATTCCGCAGTCGGATGAGACCAATCGCAATCATGACTAGCAACTCAGCCGTGCAAAGTGTCGTGCCCGCGCGCGAAGCCGAACCGATCACCGATGCGTAGAGAATGCCGCCTGCAAGTGCATACCACCACGATCGCCACCCCTCGCGCAGAGCACGCCAGAGGGCAATTGGCAACGCCAACTCAATAAATTGTGCGTAGTTGTTGTAGGACGGGAATGTAGCGTAAACATCTGGATATCCGGTTGGGAAGATCCAAAGGACGCGACCCTCGGAAGTGAACAGCTGCGTCAAGCAGAGCACAGCCATAACCGTCGCGAAGAGGAGAAACGCACTCAGCAGGTCCCGTCGGGTTGTTCGTGTACATCCGGCAACCCTGCTCAGAAAGAAGACTCCGGCAAGAGCGCCCCACCGCAAGACGGCTTCACGGGTCTCGAAGGTCGATGCGGTCCAATGCGCGAAGATCTGGACCATGCCCCAGACCGGGATTATGTACACGAGCCATGGCGCCAGGCCGCCGGCGTATCGTTCCAACCCGTGTCGAATGCCGACTATCAGGTACACGGCAAGAAGAGCAAAGATTCCGATCTGGAAAGACTGGAGTGCCCAGGCATCCCGTACAAAGACAGTTGCCGTAGAAAAAGCAAGCATGAAAAGCAGACATACGCCAACGATCACAGGCGTACGCTTGCTGGCTGTGACCGCCGTGTGATTCAACCCAGGGGTCGCGCTAATGGGTATGACAGGCAATCGGACCATTGTATGACACATTCTTGTCCAATTTTCAAGTCCGGCAGAAAGAATTTCTTAAATCGTTGACGTACTGAGCAACCTTTTATGAAAGCGGACTCATCCTCGACTGCGGAGAGAAACACGCTACCGTATCGAATATCCGGATCACTCCAGCTTTGATGGACTTTGACGCGAATATTAGAAACTCTAGGTTGAAACTCGTTGGTTCCCTCTAATGCTATATCCGCTAAATAGGCCTATGCGAGCACGCTGTCCAGTCGATAACTCCTCCAGTCGCAACTGCAATGCGGCTGGAGGAAAGCATGAACACAGCCAATGGGATTACGCTTGTTTTGGTGATTACTCTGGGGGGATTGGCCTGTCCCGCGCAGGATGCCCCAATCCCATTCGGCCAGATCGGGCGGGATGTGCGAATGAGCGCAACCATGACACTGCCCGGCAACGGAAGCGCGGATAGCTTTTTATCGAGCAGTCTTTCCCCAGGGTCTTCTCTTGCGGAGCCGCTAAGCGCCGGCTTCACGCGGATGGCGCCCATAGCAGCGCACCGAACCCTCGGCGCAAGCTTCTTCCTACTCAATGCGTCTCACTTGGGCGCGGCGGTTCTCGACGTCGAAATGACGCATCGCTGCATCGAGTCTCACCATTGTCGTGAGGGGAATCCACTTATGCCTTCCGCGCTTGCTGGAGCACTCAGCGTGAACTTCGCCTTGGTAGGCTATGGCACCTACGTGACGTATCGGCTCAAGAAACATCAAGCACGAAAATGGTGGATCTCTCCGGTAATCGGCACAGCAGCGCACGTCGCGGGCGCCGTGACGGGCATCGTACACCAATAAGCGTGTTCTCAAATCGCCATCACTGTACCTTCGAATGACAAACAGTCCTGGGTCTGTAACGGCGCCCAATCGGCTGGGCAGCAATCAAACGATGCTTCAGAAGGACCAGCAAATCCTTGTCTACCAAGATCGTCATAAGCCGCCGCGTGAAAACCCAGGCCACGGCAGGCGCACCACGCCCAGAGCGAATGCTGGCAGCGGCGGTTTAGCTCGCTTCGAGCCCTCCAGCGCATCTCATGCTCTTGCTTGTTGATGCAGTTTGCGACAGCCAGGTCTTGGTCAAGATATGATGAATGAAATGCGAGGATACATCCTCCCGGAGAATCCTTTCCACAGTGCGTCCACTCTTTCGCTAGCAGGGGCAAATGACAGAAACAGGAACCAGGAAAGTTGAGCTGTTTGATACCAGTCTTCGCGACGGGATGCAACAGCCAAATCTAGATATTTCAGTACCGAATGCGGCTATGCTGCTTCTGCGCATGGGCAACTTTGGCGTCCAGTACGCAGAGATCGGTTTTGCAGGGGCCAACCAGTTTGTGGGAGATTTGACGACCGCCCTAGCGGGTGTGGATACCGGGGCGATGAAGCTAGCTTTATTTGGCAGAACGCGCGGTCGCGGCGCCAGAGTCGAGGATTGGCCCGATGTGCGGTTCATGATCAACCACAAGAAGCGCGTCTCTGTTGCCGTTGTGGTGGTCAAGTCCAGGCTGCTGGATGTGGCCAAGTCGCTGGAAACCACGCCGGAAGAAAACCTGCTGATGGCGAGCGAAACCATCGCCTGCCTGCAGGACAATGGCCTTGAAGTGATTGTGGATTTCGAACATGCCATGGATGCCGCTTGTGGTCGCCGCGAAAACGGCAACCTTTGCGACGAGGACCTGGGCAAGCGCAGTCTCGACTACTTTTACCAGATAATGGAGCAATGCGTTCGCCAAAAGGTAAGCAGGCTGGTTATCTGTGACACTACCGGCGGCGCCAGTCCTGAAGAGGTGGCGCAGGTTTTTGGCAGACTTAAACAGACCCATCCTGACGCCAAGTTTGGATTTCATGGTCACACGGATCGGGGCCTGGGCATTGCCAACAGCAGAGCCGCCATTGTTGCCGGCGCAGTTCACCTGCAGGGCACAATGCTGGGAACCGGCGAGCGCTGCGGCAACGTGAACCTGACGACTGTTATCGGCAGTATGCAACTGAGAGGCGAGGCGGAATTTGTTTCGGCTGAATCACTCACCGGGCTTACCGGGCTGGCACACTCTGCTTACGCGGCCTTCGGGCTTGAGCCACCGCACGGCACTCCCATTGTGGGGCCTGGCGCATTTGGCACCTGGGCAGGCATGCATGGCAGCAGTGAACGCAAGAATCCGGGCGCGTACCTGTGGTGCGATCCCGCGAGGGTTGGCGCAAATCCTGTGATTGGAGTGAATGCGCAGTCGGGGCGAGCAAACATTGTTCTGCTGTCTGAAGCGCTAGGTGTTCCGCTGAATTCCGTACAGGCGCAGGTGCTGTTGGACGCCAATCAGGCGATGATTGAGGGCGGCGCTTTCACGGTGAGTGAAATCTCATTCAAGCTGGCCTGCATGAAGGTGCTCAAGACGCTGGAAGACCGCTTCAGCGTGAAGAGTTGGCGGGTTCTGGATGAGTCCGACGAGACCGGGAACAGGTATGTTCAGGCTTCAATGCAACTGTTTATCGGTGACAGTACGGTCGTAACCACGCGGGCCGAGGGCGCGGGCCCGGTGGATGCGCTGACCAAGGCAATGCGGCAGGAGTTGGAGAAGTGGTACCCGGCTATTGCAAAGATGCGCCTGGGTACCTTTACCGTGACGGCGATTGATGTTTCGGCACAGGATACGGCGGCACACGTTCGCGTCACCGTGAGCTTTAATGCCGATGGGCACGAGCCTTGGATTACTGCGGGCGTGAGCAGTGACTTGAATCAGGCGGCGCTGATGGCCATTGTGGACGGGTTCCACTATTGGCTGCTGAAAAGCTTGGTGGCCTGAAGGGGCTCGACGGCAATTGATACTGCAAGAAGTTGCAAGGGACCTAGGCCGCACTAAAGTTCTCGTCTTTGAGCACGCGCTGATAGGCCTGCAGGGTAAGGAACTCAACAAACTGCGGAGCACTCACTAACTGGCGCATCAGGTCTGCCGCTTCTTCATAAGCGACAAAACGCGCGGCATCCACGGCAACTTTCTGCTTATCGAGTTCGCTGGCAATAAGGCCCTCAACGAGCGAAAGCTCGACAATCCGGCCGTCTCTGAGGCGGGCCTTCTGGTGGACCCACTGCCACAGTTGAGCGCGGCTGATCTCGGCTGTGGCCGCGTCCTCCATCAAGTTGAAGAGCGGTACGCATCCTATGCCGCGCAGCCATGCCTCAATGTAGCCGAGGCCGACGGCCACATTCTGTTTCAATCCAGCTTCAGTGATTTGCCCTTCGGGAACTTGGAGCAGATCTTCGGCAGTCGCGTGAAAATGTGGCAACTGCTTTGAAATCTGGTTGGGCTGCGGCATCAGGCGGTTGAATATCTCCATCGCCACTGGCACCAGTCCGGGATGAGCTACCCATGTTCCGTCATGACCGTCGCCAGCTTCGCGTTCCTTGTCAGCGCGAACTTGCGCGATGGCCTTGTCATTGGCGACCGGGTCGCTCTTAATGGGGATATAGGCTGACATTCCCCCCATGGCATGAACATTGCGGCGGTGGCAGGTTTTGATAGCGAGCCTGGAATAGCTGCGCATGAAATGCTCAGCCATGCTCACCTGGGCGCGATCGGGCAGCACGGCGTGCGGGTCGTTGGCGAACTTCTTAATGAAGCTGAAGATGTAGTCCCAGCGGCCGCAGTTCAGCCCGGCAGAGTGCTGGCGCAACTCGTAGAGAATCTCGTCCATCTCGAAGCTGGCCAGAATGGTCTCGATAAGGACGGTGGCTTTGATGGTGCCCTGTGGCAGCCCGACATTCTTCTGCGCGCGGACGAAGATGTCATTCCACAGGCGCGCCTCAAGATGGCTTTCCATCTTGGGCAAGTAGAAATAGGGTCCGCTACCCCGCGCTAACAACTCCCTGGCATTGTGAAAGAAGTACAGGCCGAAGTCGAAGATGGAGCCGGACAAAGGCTCGCCATCTACCAGCACATGGCGTTCTTCCAGGTGCCAGCCGCGCGTACGCACAAACAGAACTGCTGTTTCTTCATTGAGTTTGTACTGCTTCCCTGTGGCTGGATCGGAGTATGTGATGACGCGCCGAATTGCATCGCGCAGGTTGATCTGGCCGTCAAGCAGGTTGTTCCATAGCGGCGTGCTGGAATCTTCGAAGTCTGCCATGAAGACTCTAGCGCCGCAGTTGAGCGCATTAATGATCATCTTGCGGTCCACGGGCCCGGTGATCTCAACGCGGCGATCCCGTATGTCGTCAGGGACCGGCGCAACTGTCCACGAGGCTTCGCGAATCTCTCGCGTGGCCTCAAGGAAGTTGGGCTTCTCGCCGGCATCGAGGCGCTCTTGCCGATCATGGCGGGCGGTCAGCAGTAGCTTGCGCCGCGCGTTGAAAGTGCGCTGCAGGTCAACGATGAAGGCTACGGCCTCTGGCGTGAGGATTTCCGCATAGCTCTCACTTACCGGCGCGTGAAACTCAACACCGGTAAGATGGATGGCACTCGACATGTTCAACAACTCTCTGGCTTAAGGAGTTCAGGCAAACTGCAACGATACGTTACCCACGGTTGAAAAGCGTACGTTGACATGAGATCCGGGGGGAGCGAAGGTGTTGCCGGTCCAACTGCCTGTGGTGATCCAGCCGCCGCGCTTCAAGCCGCCGGTGCGTACCGCTCCCTCATTGGCAAGGTAGAGCATGAGCCGCAGCAGGTCAGTTCCCGCGCTGTTGGATGCGGTGCGCTCCACTTGGACAGTTCCATTAACCGCAAGCGAAACGGACTCCTTTGCGAAATCGATCTGCTGCCAGTTGGCCACTGCGGGGCCGTAGGCGAATCCGCCGTGCATCTGCAAGTCGGCGATCATGGTGAACCGCGGAACTTGGGAGGGCACGGTGACGCCAGCTTCCAACTCTTCGATGGCGGGATGGCAGCTTGCGATGGCGGCGACGACCTCTTTGCGGGTGTAAGGTGTGGCGCGCGGAGGCAAGTCTTGCCCCATGAGGAATGCAATTTCGGCCTCAAGACCGCGCAGGCGATGCCGCTGCCCTCCGAATACACTGCCATCGGCGGCAATCCACGCGGAGATCATAGGCCCGAACATGGGTGTGGCATCGGGCGCGGGTGCGCCCACCTTCCATGCGCGAACGCTCGCGGGCTGAATGGCAGCAGCCATTACATCCTGCACGAAATAGGACTCCTCAAGCGATGTGGGCTGCAGAGCCTCAGGAAGATTGGCTAGGGGAGTGGCGGTGCGGCGGGCTTCAAGAAAAAGGTCGGCTGCAGAGCGAAGGTCGATTTTACGGGTGGCTGAGATCATGCATTCAAGTTTGCACCACGGCGCGGGCCCTTGTCTCGCTGAATCAAGGCTTTCGAAGGAAGTTCGCGGGTAGAAACATCGCGCACAGGAGCATCGCAGATCAACTGTATTAGTGGGGTCTTTGAGGAAAGTCCGCCTGCATCTAAATCGTTGAAAAACAAAGAAATTTCGCTCATGACGAAACCAAATTATGTGCCGGGGGCAGTATCGAGGTTGCGGTTCATGAGTAACAGGAGGAGAGAGTAGAACCCTCTGGATGGTGGCCCGGCGAATGCGATGAATGAGGTGACGCGCGTCACAGCAGACCCCTTTTTCAAGGCGCAGAATAACGCGGGCTTTTGGGAAACTATATCCAATGCTCGGGAGACTTAAATTCCAGGGAAATGGGAAGGATTAAGACATTTGCCTGCGGTGGAAGTCATAGGCTGACGAAGGATGATGTGCAGACTAAAATGCGCGCATCCGGAGGCAATTAGAGATGTCCTGGAGCGAGGAGTATAGGAGCAAGTGCATGAACGCCGCCCAGGCGTTGGACGCAGTGCACTCTGGAGCCCGTGTCTGGATACAGTCGGGATGCGGCACACCTTCAGTTCTAGTGAATGCCATGGTTGCGCGTTCCTCTGAGCTTCGCGATGTCGAGATCGTACATATGATGACACTCGGCAGTGCGGATTATACCCACCCGGAGTTCGAAGGGCATTTTCGCCATCGCGGGTTGTTTCTGGGCGTGAATGTGCGCGAGGCAGTGGTTGCGGGCCGCGCCGACTATACGCCTATCTTCCTGAGCGAGATTGAAGGCCTTTTCGAGACTGGCGCCATGCCGCTCGATGTGGTGTTGATGCAGGTATCGCCCCCGGATGCGCATGGATTTGTGAGCCTTGGTACTACGGTGGACTGCACGCTCACGGCCTCGCGCTTTGCGAAAGTAGTGATTGCGGAAGTAAACGAACGGATGCCGCGCACGCACGGCGATACGTCGATCCATGTGAGCCATATTTCCGCAATAGTGGAGACATCGCGGCCATTGCTGGAACTTTGTCTGGAGCCTTGCACGGAACTGCACCTGCGCGTCGCGCGCAATGTAGCCGCGCTCATCCCCGATGGCGCAACCATCCAGACCGGCATTGGAGGCATCTCGGAAGCGGTGCTGAGATGCCTTGGCGACAAGCACGACCTTGGAATTCACACTGAGATGTGCCCCGATGGTGTGATTGACTTGATGGAGTCTGGGGTATTGAATGGCGATTGTAAGTCGCTGCACCGGGGCAAGGCGGTGGCCGCCTTCGTGCTCGGATCGCAACGCCTGTTTGACTTCATCAATGACAATCCCAGCTTTGAATTCCGGTCAATCAGTTACACCAATGATCCATTTGTAGTGGCACAGAATGACCGCATGGTCGCGATCAACTCTGCATTACAGGTGGACCTGACAGGGCAGGTATGCGCAGACTCGCTGGGGACCAAGCCCTATAGCGGCTTTGGCGGGCAGTTGGATTTCATTCGCGGTGCCGCGCGATCCAAAGGCGGCCTGCCTATTATTGCGCTGCCTTCAACGGCCATGCACGGCGCTGTGTCGCGGATTGTGCCGGTTCTTGAGCCGGGAGCAGGAGTGGTAACTTCGCGTGCGGATGTGCATTACGTTGTTACCGAGCACGGCGTCGCTTATCTGCACGGAAAGACGCTGCGCGAGCGGGCGGAGGCACTGATCGCCATCGCCGATCCGTGTTTCCAACAGGGACTTGAAGATTTTGCAGTGCGCTCGCATTATTTAAAGCGCGAACGGACGGCTAGCGTATGCGCTTGAGATAGAGCGGCTTGCAGAAGAGGAGCAGTAAATGATGGATGCAATGAAAAGAAACCGGGGCTTGTTACGGATCGATGTGGATGAATGCAAGGGATGCGGGATGTGTGCTGAAGCATGTCCGCCCAAGGTGATCGGCATGAGCGAGCGGTTGAATCACTATGGCTATCGCACTGCGGAGTATGCGGGCGCGGGTTGTACAGGATGCGGAATCTGCTTTATGGCCTGTCCCGAGCCAGGAGCAATTACGGTGCTGCGCGCCGTGATGCATACGGCCGGGCAGGCAGCGATGCTTGATACCGGGATGGGGGGGACTGATCAATGCGCAAGCAACTGATGAAGGGCAACGAGGCCATTGTCAAGAGTGCCATTCTGACCGGATGCCGCGCGTTCTATGGTTATCCCATCACGCCGGCGAGCGAGATTACTGAGTCAGCGGCGGAGTACATGCCAAAGATTGGCGGATTATTCTTACAGGCCGAGAGCGAAGTTGCAGCCGTCAATATGCTGTACGGAGCGGCTTCTGCGGGTGTGCGCTGCATGACGTCATCCAGTGGCCCTGGTATTAGCCTCATGCAGGAAGGCATCAGCTACATGGCCGGAGCGGAACTGCCCTGTGTGATCGCCGATATTACACGCGGCGGGCCGGGCTTGGGCAATATTGCCGCCGAGCAGAGCGACTATCACCAAGTGGTGAAGGGCGGCGGCCATGGCAACTATCGCACCATTGTGCTGGCGCCGCACTCTGTGCAAGAGATGGCGGACCTGACAGCGCTGGCATTTGAACTGGCAGACCGCTATCGCAACCCCGTGGTGTTGCTTGCTGATGGATTCATCGGCCAGATGATGGAGCCGGTTGAGTTTCCTCAGGTTGCGATTGAGCCGCATCAGCCTGATTGGGCTGTTGCTGGCACCGCTGCCACGCGGGGCAACCTCATTAATTCACTTTTTATGAATATCGACGACCTAGAGGCGCATGTGAACGCACTGGAGGCGAAGTACCGCATCGCCGAAGAGCGTGAAACGCGCGCCGAGGAGTGGAATACTGCCGAAGCAGAGATAGTGCTGGTCGGTTATGGAATTGTCGGGCGGATTCTGAAGGCTGTGACTGCGGAAGCTCGCGCCGAAGGCATCAATGTGGGTGTATTGAGGCCCATAACACTTTATCCGTTTCCGGCTTTGCACTTCCAGCGCCTCGCCAAACAGGCGCGTGTCTTTGTGGTGGTGGAGATGAGCAATGGCCAGTTGATTGAGGATGTGCGGCTGGCGCTTAACGGAGCACGGCCCGTCGAGTTTCTGAATCGCATGGGCGGGAATGTGCCCTCGCACGATGAAGTGCTCGCGCTTGTGCGCAAACTAGCGCGACGTAACCAGCCGGCCGCGGAAACGGAAGAGGAGCGGATGGCCAATGTCTAGCGAAATGGTTGCTAATTACACTGTTGTTCATACCCGGGCGAATTCCTTTTACGAGAGCTATGAGCGCAAGCCGGAGTTGCAGCACCAGACGCATTTTTGCCCCGGCTGCGGCCACGGCATTGTGCACAAGATGCTGGCGCGCGCCATTGATGAGCTAGGCATTCAGGACAAGACGATTCTGGTTGGCCCGGTAGGCTGCTCGGTATTTACGTACTACTACTTTGACGTGGGTAATGTGCAGGCCGCGCATGGCCGCGCCCCGGCGGTGGCTACTGCAATTAAGCGCAGTCGGCCGGAGAGCATCGTGATCGGCTACCAGGGCGATGGCGATTTGTCGGCCATTGGCGCGGCTGAGATTTTGCATGCGGCTAATCGCGGCGAGAGCATTACGGTGATCTTTGTCAACAACGCCATTTACAGCATGACGGGCGGGCAGGCAGCGCCCACAACGCTGCTGGGACAGAAAAGCACCACCACGCCGGGCGGCCGCAGCGCAAATACTGAGGGTTATCCGATGCACGTGAGCGAACTGCTGGCCACGCTACAGGCGCCTGTCTATATTGAGCGCGTAGGGCTGGGAGACAATAAGCAGATTGCTCAGGCTAATCGCGCCATCAAGCGGGCTGTTGAAAACCAGTCGCGGGGCCTGGGCTTCTCGCTGATTGAGATACTTGCTCCCTGCCCCACCATCTGGAAGATGTCCGCAGTGGATGCGCAGCACTGGGTGCGCGATGTGATGGAGGAGACCTATCCGTTGGGTGTGTTCTGCGATCGCACCAGGGAGGCACAGCCGAGGGCGCTGCAGGAAGCAGCCCCGTCGTTGGAGCAAATTCCGCACATCCTCGGCGTAGCGGAGGAAGATCTGCCTGAAGGCAATGCGGGAGCAATCGAGAAGGCACAGAATGTGGACCTTCAAGTACGCGTAGCGGGCTTCGGTGGTCAGGGAGTTTTGCTGCTCGGTGAAGTGCTGGCCGAGGCAGGATTAGACGCGGGACTGGAAGTGTCGTGGCTGCCTTCCTATGGGCCAGAGATGCGTTCAGGCACATCGAACTGCCATGTGCGACTGTCAAACCAGACGATCGATTCGCCCCTGGTTACCGTGCCCAATGTTCTGATTGCGATGAACGAGCCATCCCTCAGAAAGTTTGATTTGAGTGTGCGTCCCGGCGGATGGGTTATCTACAACGGCGATACGTTCCCGGAGGATTGCATCCGGGAAGACGTGCATGTGCTGGCGCTTCCATTTACACAACTGGCGCATGAACTGGGCGACGCGCGGGCATGCAACATGGTTATGCTGGGCGCTCTGCTTGAGATACAGGACGTGTTGCCGCAAGCCAGCATTGATGCCGCGTTGCGGCGGCTGGTCAAGCACCCAAAATGGGTGGGGTTGGACGAGCGCGCGCTGGCGCGGGGAAGGGAACTGTTCCGGGAATCACTGCAGGAGGCTTGACATGAGGGCCGAGGCCGATCCGAACCTGATCGTGTATTTCGGCGGAGAGTATATGCCGCTTTGCGAGGCGCGTGTTGGCGTACTCACACATGCATTAAACTACGGAACGGGTGTATTTGAAGGACTGCGAGCACACTGGGATGAAGCGGCACAAGAGCTGTTTCTGCCGCGGCCCGTGGAACACTACGAGCGCTGGAAACTGAACTGCCGCATTCTGCGCATTAGTGTTTCCGCGTCGACGCATGAGCTTTGCAGCATTACTGAAGAACTGATGCGGCGCAATGCGCTGCGGACCAATGTCTATATCCGGCCCATTGCGTACAAAAGCGCAGAGCGGGTGGGCGTGAGCCCTGACGACCAGAATTCTTGGGCTATCGTTGCGCTTCCCTTCGGCGAATATCTTCATGCCGAGAACGGTATCCATGCTGGCGTCAGCTCGTGGTGGCGCATTCAAGATAATGCAATTCCCGCGCACGCAAAGATCTGCGGCACTTATGTAAACAGCGCTCTGGCCAGTGACGAGGCCCGCCGCGACGGGTTCGACGAGGCGATTCTGCTCAACCAGAGCGGCCATGTCGCTGAGGGCTCCACTTGCAACATCTTCATGGTGCGCAAGGGGAAGTTTATTACACCATCGGTCACGGAGAACGTGCTTGAGGGTATTACGCGCGACATCGTTATGGAACTGGCGCGGCGCGAACTTGGGATCGAGGTGGTCGAGCGCCCTATTGACCGCAGCGAACTTTACATATGCGACGAGCTGTTCTTCACTGGTACTGCGGTTGACCTGGTGCCGGTGGTACGGGTGGATCACCGACCTGTGAAAGACGCAGAGATTGGACCGCTGACACGCCAGTTGCGGCAGTTGTACTTTGACGCGACGCGAGGACATTTACCGGCATACAGGAGGTGGCTGTATCCGGTTTACCAACCCCGTCCGAAACCGGTATAGGCGTGTTCCGGGTGGAAGAGACAAGTGTTGCTTGAGCCACGCCGCCGGGGAAGGCAAGCGTCGGCCCGGTCCAGGCAAGGAGGAAAGAAGAATGCTGATGACAACGAGCAAAGGGAACGCCTATGACGTTGCCCTCGAGAACTTTGATACCGCAGCAGACGCCATGGGGTTGGCCCACGATACACGGGAAATGATCAAGTATCCTGAGCGTATCCTGATGGTCACTGTGCCAGTGCGAATGGACGACGGGCACATTCACCGCTTTGAGGGCTATCGCGTACAGCACAGTTCGGTGCGTGGGCCCGCTAAAGGTGGCATCCGGTTCCACCCTCAGGTGACGCTGGACGAGGTGAAGGCGCTGGCCACGTGGATGACATGGAAGTGCGCCGTGGTGAATATCCCGTTTGGCGGCGCCAAGGGCGGAATCACCTGCGACCCGAAACATATGTCGCAGGGGGAGCTCGAACGGATGACGCGCCGCTACACCAGCGCCATTCTGCCGCTGATTGGGCCGGAGCAGGATATTCCAGCACCGGACGTCTACACCAATTCGCAGACCATGTCATGGATCATGGATACCTACAGCATGACCAAGGGGTATCCGATCCCCGGAGTAGTGACGGGCAAGCCCATCTGCCTGGGTGGCTCGCTGGGGCGCAATGAGGCCACGGGGCGGGGCGTTTTTTACACCATTGAGTGTGCTTGCGAGCACCTGCGCATGCAGTTGAAAGGCGCAACAGTTGCCGTGCAGGGTTTTGGCAACGCCGGATCGGTTGCGGCGCAGCTGCTGCATGAGGCAGGAGCGAAGATCATTGCGGTCAGCGACTCCACTGGTTGCATTTACAACCGCAACGGGCTCGATATTCCTGAACTCATTCACATGAAGACTCTTTGCGGTCATGTGGAAGGGTTCCCTGAGAGCGAGCCGCTTGCCCCGGCAGATCTGCTGGCATTGAACTGCGACATCCTGGTGCCGGCGGCGCTGGAGAACACAATCCACGCGGAGAACGTATCGACTGTGCGCTCAAGGATTGTAGCCGAGGCGGCAAATGGGCCTCTTACCCCGGCAGCGGACAGAATGCTTGAGAGCAAGGGTATTTTTGTAATTCCAGATATTCTTTGCAACGCTGGTGGAGTCACGGTGTCGTACTTTGAGTGGGTGCAGGATGAGCAGCACCTGTTTTGGGAGGCGCAGGATATCTACAACCGCCTGGAGAGGGTGATGAAGACAGCCTTCCGCGACGTGCTCAAAATCCACCTGGAGCGCAATGTCCCCATGCGGATTGCCGCAAACATGGTGGGTATAGGCCGCGTGGCAGAGGCTGTGCAGATTCGCGGCATCTACCCATAACGCCCCGAAGCGAAGCAGTTTGAAAAATGCTGAACGCTCGATGAAAAGGTTATAGTTCCACACTCCCGGTCAATTGCAGGCCGGGAGTGTGGAGCGGACAGGCTGATTCATGCGGCTGCCGCACTCGTGTACTCGAATAAATAGAATGCAATGGCCGTTTATGTGCGGCCGCGGAAGCTCTGTCCACAATCTCTATTTCACATGCTGCATGTACAATCCCTCTTGAACAAAATGATCTCCGGCCCAGCCCTGTGTAACGACACTCTAACAGTGTGACTTACCTGCTGAAACGGCGCGGATCGTCTTGAGGGACACATGAAGCATGCGAAGGTTTTGCAGGTAGTTATTGGCGCGGCGATTTTCCTTGGCCCAGTACTTGTCGCAGCACAAACAGTTGATCTGTCAACGAGCAAGCAATTAATCGGCGAGATTCCAGGGCATCCGCAACGGCTCAATAGCCTGCCGATCTCAATGGCCGTCTCTCCCGACAGGCGTTACGTGGTTACAGTGAACGCCGGATATGGAACCTTCGAGTCGAAGTATGAGCAGTCGCTTGCCGTGCTTGATACGCAGACGGGCGCTCTGGCTGATTTCCCTGACGCGCGCACTCTACCGCGAGTGGCCAAGCAGACGCTCTACTCCGGGTTGGCGTTCAGCCTCGACGGAAAGCGTATCTACGCGAGCATGGGATCGCTGTCCAATCCGCTTGGCGGCATCAAGGATGCGGTCGGTAGCGGCGTCGTTGTCTACAGTTTCGCTGAGGGAAAGATCGCGCCCGAGCGACTCATTCCGCTACCGCTGCAACAACTTGCTCCGGGCAGAAAGACCAAGCTAATCAGCGATTCAGAAGGCGACAAGGGCGTGCCTTATCCAGCCGCGATTGCCGTTGTTGGCACAGCAGGCGCTGAAAGACTTTTGATTGCAGACAACCTCTCCGATGATGTTTTGCTGCTTGATCCAACTACCGGCGCAATCGAAAAACGTTTTGATCTTTCTGAAAGCGATGCGGTGCCCTCCACCTATCCGGTCGCCTTGGCGGTTTCAAAAGACGGCCAGCGGGCGTTTGTCGCGCTGTGGAACGCTTCGGAGATTGTGGAACTGGATCTGGCTAAGCAGGTAGTAAGCCGCAAGCTGGCTCTGCTCAAGCCTGCAAGCCCCATCGCTCCGGGCACTCATCCATGCGCATTGGAATTTTCGCCGGACGGCAAGACACTCTATGTGGCGCTGGCCAATCGCGATGCTGTTGCTGATGTCAGCATTGGTGCGGGGCAGTTCGGAGTGAAGGGCTACTTTGATACGCGGCTGCCGCAGCAGAGCTACTTTGGGGCGGAGCCGGTGGCGCTGGCTGTGAATACCGACGGCAGAATGTTATATGTAGCCAATGCAGCCAGCGATGCCGTAGCTGTTATCGACACCACGAAGCTGACTACGAAAGTAGCGAAGCAGGCGATGGTAGAGCCTGTCGGGTTTATTCCTACCGAGTGGATGCCCATGACCCTGTCTTTCATCCCCTCTGCCAGCGGCGGAAAGCTTTACGTCGCCACTGCAAAAGGGAAGGGCACCGGGCCAAACAACTATCCGCAGCGCCAGGTTGAAGGCACGGATGCGAGCCGGCGAAGCAGTACGTACATCGCGACACTGCTTTATGGATCGCTGGCCACGCTGGACGAGGCAGAGATTGCGAAGAATCTGTCGCAGTGGACTTCTACTGTGTTGGAGTCGAATCGTATGAAGTCTGCCGCTGAGAAGGTGAGATTTGCGGGTGGGTCCGAGGACCGCATCAAGCATGTGCTCTACATCATCAAAGAAAATCGGACTTACGACCAGGTGTTTGGCGATTTAAAGAAGAATGGAAAACCGGTTGGCAATGGCGACCCAAGCCTGACGATGTACGGCGACGCCATCACGCCCAATCTGCACAGGCTGGCGCTGCAGTTTGGAGTGCTGGATAACTTCTTTGACTCGGGAGAGGTGTCAGGCGACGGGCATGTGTGGTCCACGGCGGCCATTGGCTCGGACTACCTGGAGAAGACCTGGCAGCAGTCTTACCGTGGCAGCCAGCGCACCTACGACTTCGAGGGTGTGGTGGCTGACGGCTATCCGCTACTGCAGAAGATTCCCGATGTGAACGAGCCCTCCAGCGGCTACCTGTGGGGCAATGCGGCCGCGCACGGAAGAAGCCATTACAACTTTGGCGAGTTTGTTGCGTCCACTTTCTGCAATGAGGCAAAGACAGATAATCCGCAACTTGGTCCGGTTTTGGCCGGTCCCAGTTGTGCGCGCAAGTCCGTTGCTCCCGGCGAGACGCTGCCTGCGGAGTGGGGTGGCGGCGCGAACAAATGGCCCTGGCCCATTCCTGTGCTGGCAGGCAACACGCCCACCAAACCGGAACTTGTGGGGCACTTTGCGCCGGAGTCGCCAGACTTTAACCTGTCCATCCCTGACCAGGTGCGCGCCGAGGTGTTCCTGAAGCACCTGCAGGGGTGGGTTGCCGAGAGGGGGCAGGGCAAAGACACTATGCCGAACCTGATTGTGATGCGTCTTGGCAACGACCACACGGCGGGCACGCGGCCCGGCGGGCCCACGCCGGAGTCTTCAGTGGCCGACAACGATCTAGCCGCAGGACGAATTGTGGAGGGCATCTCGCACTCTCCGTTCTGGGACGACACGGCTATCTTCATTCTGGAGGACGACGCGCAGGCTGGGGCCGATCACGTGGATGCGCATCGCAGCCTGGCGCTCGCCATCAGCAAATATGCTCCGCAGGGCGCAAACGGCGCGCCCTTTGTGGATAGCCGTTTCTACTCGACGGTGAGTGTGGTACATACGATTGAGTCTCTGCTGGGGCTGCCGCCGATGAACAACAACGATGCTTTTAGTTCGCTCATCTCCACGCTGTTCACTGGACCTGGCGATCAGCCGCCGTTTGTGGCTGACAGCTCAAATCAAGACAACGGCCTGATCTACAAGGCCAACGCCAAGACTGCCGTGGGCGCGCGCCAAAGCATGAAGATGGACTTCCGGCACGAAGATCGTGCTCCGACTGAGAAGCTGAACGTGATTCTGTGGAAGGATGCGATGGGCAACAAGCCGGTTCCAGCCATGCTGAAGGCGCACAGGAAGCATGCTGCAAAGGATGAAGATGACTAGGTGAACTTGGAGGCTTTTTACGCCGACTTGGAGTGCCCTCAATTGACGGTGGGTAGCGGGTACCCACCGTCAAGAAATCCAATACTTATATCTTCCGCAATGTAAATGCCGGCAATGATAAGATGGCCAGCGGAGAGTGTACGATGCGCGGATTGGCGGCAAAAAGCTTGTTGGTTGGAAAGTTGCAAGTGCGTGATTTCATTCGCCTGCTGGTTGCGGGCATTGCCTGTGTTTTGGCAGTTGCCACGGCACAGGGGCAGCAGGCTCCCAAACTCACGATTCACTGGGACAAGACCACGGTGGTTTCAAAGTCCACACCGACCCTCCAGGTGGTTGTGAATCCGCCACTACGGCCGGGCGAGCCGCTGGGCATGGCCTCGTATAAAGCAGTGAAGGAACTGGGCGCCGACTATGTCCGCTATGTGCCGTGGTTGCCTTATCCCAAGCTGGCGGTAGCGGAGCTTGAACCGCCCACTGCGCAGAAGACCTCGTGGGACTTCAAGTTGATCGACCCCATGACGAAGGATTTTCTGGCGGCAACGGAAGGCCATCCAGCAATCTTGAACTTCAGCACCATACCCGCGTGGCTGTTCAAAACCGACAAACTCATTGCGTATCCAGAGGACGCCAACAAGGTGACGTGGGACTACACGCAGGGCAGCGAGTTGCGCGACCCCAGCGGCAAGGAACTGGGCGACTACTATGCTCGGCTGGTGAGCTGGTACGCGAGGGGCGGCTTTACCGACGAAAACGGCAAGCGCCACGACTCGGGCTACTACTACAAGGTACCGGTGTGGGAGGTGCTGAATGAGCCTGAGTTTGAGCACAAAACCACTCCAGAGCAGTACACCGAGAGGTATGACGCCATCGTGAGCGCCATCCACAAGGTTTCACCGGAGACAAAATTCATGGGCATGGCGCTGGCAATGCCGAGCAACGTGCCTCACTACTTTGAGTATTTTCTGAATGCGAAGCACCACAAGCCCGGCATTCCGCTGGATTACATCTCGTACCACTTTTACGCAACGCCGACCAAAGAACAAACTCTCGATGACTGGCAATATACGTTCTTCGATCAGGCCAACGGTTTTCTGGCCACGGTGCGTTATGTGGAGGAGATTCGTAAGCGGCTTTCGCCGGAGACGAAGACGGACCTGGATGAGTTGGGCGTGATTCTGCCCACGGACAACAAGCCGGGCGACGAAGTGCCGCCACCTGCGCGTTACTGGAACCTGGCCGGATCGCTGTATGCCTATCTCTACATCGAGCTTTCGCAGATGCAGATTGACCTGATCGGCATGTCGCAGATGGTAGGCTGCCCGACGCAGTTCCCCAGCGTAAGCATGATGGATTGGCGGACGAATGAACCCAATGCGCGCTACTGGGTGCTGAAGCTCATCAAGGACTCGCTGCATCCGGGCGACCAGCTTGTGGAGACGTCCATTGGTACGGGTGACGTGGCGGCGCAGGCATATCTTACTCCGCGCGGGCGCAAGCTGCTGCTGGCCAACAAGCGGAACCAGGCTATCCAAGTGGAGCTAGCCGATGCGGACAAGGCGGCGGCGCGCACGGTAGACGAACAGACCGGCGACGGTCCTGCGCGGATGGTGAAGCCTGCCGATGGCAAAATTACACTGGAGCCATTCGCTGTAACTGTTGTGAGTTGGTAAGCACTGACAAAGAGGTAGCAATCTGTATGAGCAGCAATCGATCCCTGCGTGTAGGACTTTGCGGCATTGGCCTGGATGTTTACTGGAGCCAGTTTGCCGGACTTGAAGAGCGGCTGAAGGGCTATGTGGCCCAGGTAGCGGAGCGGCTGACACGCCACGGTGTCGAGGTGGTGAACCTGGGCCTGGTGGATACGCCTGCGCGCTCGAGCGAGGCCGGTCACCAGTGCCGCCGCGAAGACATCGATGTGCTGTTCCTGTATGTGACCACCTATGCACTGTCGAACACAGTCCTTCCTCTGGTTCAGCGGGCCGGGGTTCCGGTGGTCGTGCTTAATTTGCAGCCTGAGGCGGCTATCAATTACAAGGCCTTTAACAAGCTTGAAGACCGAACGGCGATGACCGGCGACTGGCTGGCTTTCTGCTCTGCGTGCCCGGTGCCGGAGATTTCAAACCTCCTGATGCGGGCGAAGATTCCCTTTCACCAGGTGACCGGAGTTCTGGATGATGCGCGTACCTGGGAGGAGATTGAGCAGTGGCTGGCGGCTGCGCAGGTGCGCTCTGCGCTGGCTTCAACGCGGCTGGGGCTGATGGGCCACTACTACAGCGGAATGCTCGACATTATGACCGACGTGACCCTGGTTTCGATTGCCTTTGGCACCCATGTTGAACTACTAGAGGTGGATGAACTGAGCGCGCTTTGCGCTGAGGTGACCGAGAGCGAACTGGAGCAGCGTGTGGAGGAGTTCCAGGCGGCGTTTGATGTCCAGTCGGACTGCCCGCAGGATGAGTTGCGGCGGGCCGCACGTACATCTGTAGCTCTGGATGCCTTTGCGGCGCGCCACGATTTGGGCGCGATGGCCTACTTCTATAGTGGATCTGGCGTTGCGGCGAACGAAAACACCATGAGCTCGATTATCCTGGGCACCTCGCTGCTGACGGCGCGGCACATTCCCGTGGCCGGCGAGTACGAGGTGAAGAACGCAATGGCGATGAAGATTATGGATTGCCTGGGCGCGGGCGGGTCGTTCACTGAGTACTACGCAATGGACTTTAACGACGACCTGGTACTGATGGGCCACGACGGACCGGGGCATATAGCCATTGCCGAGGGCAAAACCAAGGTGCGACCTCTGAAGGTATATCACGGCAAGGTTGGCCGGGGCCTGTCGGTGGAGATGAGCGTGAAGTACGGCCCTGTGACGCTGCTGTCTGTGGTGGAAGATGCGGAGTCGCGCTTCAAGTTGGTGGTGGCCGAGGGCGAGTGCGTGGCTGGCGAGATTCTTGAGATTGGAAACACCAATAGTCGCTATCGCTTTCCGCTGGGGGCACGTGGGTTTGTAAATGCCTGGAACGCCCAGGGACCGGCTCATCATTGCGCGGTGGGCATTGGCCATGTGGGGGAGACCCTGGCCAAGACCGCAGCGCTGATGGGCATTGGTTACAAGCAGGTTTGCTAGGGGCGAAATCTCTGATCCAGGGGGGCTCCGAGGGGGTGCGGGCAGCGGCGGATTTGCCTTCAGGCCATATTGAGGGGCTGATCGATACAAACTTAAGATAAATAGAGAGATATTCTTGAGCTATGCTCGCCGGCATGTGCGCGCAAGGGCGAGTTTAGAAACATGCAGTTCATAGAGTGGGATGAGAAGGAAAGAAATTGATGGCAGGCGAAAACAAGGGCGCTACTCCTTAGCCAAAACTGCCCTAAAACTGGTACGTTGAAGTAGAAGGACTTTATTTTCAGATGGCTTCAAATTCCTATTTTTCCCTGGCGGTTCTGTTTTTGGCGGCGTTGGGTTTCGGACTGGCTCCCTTGGGGCTGGCATGGTTGTGGGCAAAAGTGTTTTCACCCGCCAAACCGAACGAGGTCAAGAACTCGATTTATGAGTGCGGACTGGAGTCCAAGGGTGATGCTTGGATGCAGTTCCGCTCAGCCTACTATCTGTACGCCATCATCTTTCTCATCTTCGACGTAGAAGCGGTATTCCTGCTGCCGTTTGCAGTGGCGTTTACGGGGCTGGGCGCAGCTGCCTGCGGGGCCATGTTGGTGTTTGTTCTGATGCTGATTGAAGGATTGGCATGGGCATGGGCGAAGGGCGTTTTGACGTGGTCGTAAAGATCTTGGGTCAGTTAACAGGGATTATGGGTTCAGTTTTCAGGCTTCATGATCGAGACTTGGGGCTTCCGGCGTTTTTGATGCCGGTGCTGGGCAGAAAAAGAGAATATTTCAGGAGTGGGCGATGGTTGTGGATGAAGGGCTGAAGATCGAACTGGGAAAGCAGGGCGTCTTCGTTACGACCATCGAGGAGCTCTATAACTGGGGACGGCGCAACTCTGTTTGGCCGATGCAGTTCGGGCTGGCTTGTTGCGCAATCGAGATGATTGCGACGACCATGGCCCGCTATGACTTGGCGCGCTTTGGGGCAGAGGTCTTCAGGCCGTCGCCGCGGCAGGCTGATTTGATGATCATCTCCGGCACGGTGACGAAGAAAATGGCGCCCCAGGTGGTGCGGCTATACAACCAGATGGCCGAACCGCGGTATGTGATTGCGATGGGTGCCTGCGCTATCTCTGGCGGGCCGTTCAAGCAGGGATACAACGTGTTGAAAGGGATTGACCGGTACATTCCGGTGGACGTGCATATTCCCGGATGCCCGCCGCGTCCGGAAGCGCTGCTTCAGGCGTTTATTACGCTTCAGAAACAGATTGGCGAGCAGCCGTTGACGGGAGCGGGTCGTCCGAGGCACCTGGATGCTGAGGCGCAGGGTGAGTTTCCCGTGCCGGTACCAGGAGAACATGATTTGGAGCCGACTTCAAACAAGGGCGTTTGGACCGTACCGGTGGTGATTCGCTGATGAAGACGCTAGAAGAGATCAAGGCGGCGATTGAAGCGGCCGTGCCCGGCGCGGGAGTTGAGATTATGCTCAACTCGAGTCCCAGTGGGCAGCACTCGCTCAAGCTTGCGCCGGGCCTTGCCGTGGCGGTGGCTACGTTTTTGCGCGATAACGAAGAATTGGCCTTCGATTACCTGTCGAATGTTAGCGGCGTTGACTGGCCGGACAAGGAAATTGCCGAAAAGGTGAAGGTGACCAGGGCGGTTACCAAGGTCGTTGACGGCGTGGATCAGACAGCGGAAGAGACGGTTGAGGAGACCCGCAAACACGTTCAGCCGGGTTGCCTGGAAGTGGTGTATCACTTGTATTCAATGGGCCTTAAGCATGGTCCGCTGGTGTTGCGGATGAAGACGGCTGACCGGACAGATCAGGTGGAGTTGCCGTCGTTGACGCCAATTTGGCGGTCAGCGGAGTTTCAGGAGCGCGAGGTTTTTGATCTCTACGGTGTGCTTTTCAAGGGGCACCCAGATCTGCGCCGGCTGTTGATGTGGGATGAGTTCAAGGATCATCCGATGCGCCGCGATTATGTTGACCCGGACGACTTTGAGTATGAGCCGACAGCGCACGACTCGATTCTGGCACGCGCTGTTGCGCACAAGGCCGCAAATACGGGCCAGGAAGGGACGGGTTCAGGGAAATGAAGAACTCTGCGTTCCTTCGGGAAAAGATGGAAGTTGGCTGGAACCGACCACCAATTATTGAAGAAGAGGGCGAAGGCGAACTATTGGAAGTGGCCATGGGGCCGCACCACCCTTCGACCCACGGCGTCTTCCGCATGGATGTGGCACTGGACGGAGAACGGGTTATCCGCTTGAAGCCGGTCTTCGGCTACCTCCATCGCAACCACGAGAAGATTGCCGAGGGCATCAGCTACCTGGCTTCGATGCCGTATACAGACCGGCTGGACTACTTTTGCTCGCTGACCAACAACTGGGCGTATGCGCTGGCTGTTGAAAAGCTCACTGGCCAGGATGTTCCTGAGCGCGCGGAATATATCCGCGTGGTGCTTGCCGAGTTTACCCGCATTCAGAATCACGCTTCGGCCATCGGCTTCCTTATCCAGGAGATGGGCGCCAGTGGCACGCCGCTGATGTATGCCTTCAAAGAGCGTGAGAAGATTCTGGACCTATTTGAAGAGCTGACCGGCTCGCGCATGATGTGCAACTACATGCGCTTTGGCGGCTGCCGCGTGGATGTTTCCGAGCCATGGCTTGAAGCAGCGCGCAAAGTTGCAGACGGGCTGACGGGCTTTGTGGACGAGTTTGAAAACCTCCTCAGCTCGAATGAAATTTTGATGGCGCGCTGCCAGGGCGTGGGTGTTCTGCGGCCTGAGTTGGCGGTGAACGCCGGAATCACAGGGCCGATGCTGCGCGCTTCGGGCGTAAACTACGACATTCGCAAGGTGGACCAATACGGCATCTACGACCGTTTCAAGTTCCGCGTACCGCTAGGCGATCATGGCGATATCTATGACCGCTACATGATCCGGATACTTGAAATGCGGGAGTCAATCACGATTCTGAAGCAGGCCCTGAAGGAGATTCCCGGCGGCCCGGTGATGGACGCCAAGGCGAAAATCCGCGGCTTCCGCCCCAAGCCGGGTGAGGCTTACGGGCGCATTGAAGCGCCAAAGGGCGAGTTAGGCTTTTATCTGATTAGCGACGGTGGGCCGAATCCCTATCGCTACCGCGTGAGGCCGCCTAGCCTGATCAACCTTACGGTGCTTGAAGATATGTGCCTGGGCAGCAACGTGGCCGATGTGGTTTTGATCTTCGGCTCAGTAGACATTGTGCTTGGTGAAGTTGACCGGTAGAAACACAAATTCCGGAGACCGCCCAAGTAGGCGAATTCGCAAGGAGGGGTCGAATGAAGATGCATCGGACTAGAGGATGGGCAGTATTGCTGGCCATCCTCACACTGTGCTCAACCAGGCAAGCAGCCGCGGCTTCAACCTATGCACTGGAATGCAACGCGAACGTTCAGGGTAGAATCACTGTCCAGCTCAGCTCGTTTCGCGTGCAGGTTGGTCTTCCCGGCGGACCAGCTACCGTGAACCGGCAGCGTCCCTTTGAACTCACCGCGCATTTTCCTGCGGGGAGAGCCTATTCAGCGTTCCAGGAAGCGATGGAGCGCAATGAGTTGATTCACAACTGCAAGCTCACTGAGACAGAATCGAGCGGACCTTCCGGCTTCAGGCCGAGCGGTGCTGCGGGTGGGGCCACAGCCTCAACATTGGAGTGGACTTTTACCGACGGTGGGCTCACGAGCGTAGCGGCGGTGGGAAGCGATGGTACGAGTCCAACCGGCAATGTGACGCCGCAGGGCTCCATGCAGATTGTACTTACCTTCCAGAATATGGCGTTTGCCGCAAGGCCGTAATCGTCCGCGGAGCGCATAGCGGGCACAGATGCAAAGAGGAGATTGATTTGCTGGGTGAGGGAATACTGAAGGGGATGGCGGAGACGGCAAGAAACTTTGTCGGAAGCTACTTTTCCGCGGAACGGCTTACGACGGTTGAGTATCCGGAGGTGCGGATTGCTCCCATCGAGGCTGCGCGCGTCTTTCCCTTCCTGGTCTACGATGGCGGTGACTGGGAGGCCGGACTGCGCTGCGTGGCCTGCCAGATATGCGAGAAAGAGTGCCCGCCCAAGTGCATCTTCATTGAGAAGAGTAAGGATAAGAAGGTAGATGCCCTCGGCAAGCCGCAGTTCTATCCCACCCGCTTTGATATTGATGTTTCAGTCTGCATGAGCTGCCAGATTTGTGTCGAAGTCTGCCCGTTTGAAGCCATCAAGATGAATAACGAATTCGAGATGGCCACCGATGATCGCTTTGGCGGCTTGCTGCTAGATCGTAGCCAATTGGCCAAGTCGAATGAGTACTATCATCAGATTCATCCCACTGAGGCCGCGCGCGTAGAAGTGCATCTGGCGCAAGAGAAGGCCAAGTCTGACGCAAAGGTAAAGGTCGCTGCAGATGCCGCAGTGGCCAAGGCTGCCGCGCCTGCACCGCCGGTTGTCAAGCCCGTTGGGGAGGGAGTCTAGCTCATGTTCACGACCTTGGACCAGATATTCATCATCCTACGGGGCTGGCTTGTGAGCTTTTTGCCCCTATGCATGCGCACTGCCGTGGGTGTGCTGATGAGCGTGGTCACTATTGTTCTATTATTCCCTGCGCTGTTCGCGCTGACCACGGTGTTTGAGCGCAAGGGCCTGGGCCGTATCCAGAATCGATTGGGACCCAACCGCGTAGGCCCGTTCGGATTCCTGCAGCCGATTGCTGACGGCATCAAGTCGCTTACCAAGGAAGATATTGTGCCTCTCAGCGCGAATGCGCCGGTGCACTTTTTGGCTCCCATCGTGTTGGTAGTTGCGGTCTTCATGGGCTTTGCGGTGCTGCCCATGGGCCGCAATATGGTGCTGGTAGATATGGACGCCGGCCTGCTGTTCTTCTTCGCCATGGGCGCGTCCACGGAACTGGCGGTCTTTATGGCCGGCTGGTCAAGCCGCAATAAATATTCGCTATTGGGAGCTATGCGCGCAGTGGCCCAGATGATCAGCTACGAAGTGGTGCTGCTGCTTTCGAGCGTGGCCGTGGTGATGATCTCTGGTTCGCTCTCGCTTACCAAGATCGTGGAAGCGCAGAACCAGTACACATGGTGCTTGCCACACTGGTACATCTTTACCCCCTGGGGATTTGCAGGGTTCATTATGTATGCCATCGCGGCTACGGCAGAAACCAATCGCTCGCCGTTTGACTTGCCGGAAGGTGAATCGGAACTGGTAGCCGGGTACCACACGGAGTATTCGGGCTTCAAATTTGCGCTGTTCTTCCTGGGCGAGTACTTGGCGATGTTCTCCATCTCTGGACTCGGCTCGACACTTTTTCTGGGCGGATGGTCGGCTCCGTTCTCGTTCCTTACCTGGGTTCCATCGTGGATCTGGTTTTTCTCAAAGCTGATGCTGTCGATCTTCGTCTTTATCTGGATGCGCGGAACGCTGCCCCGCTTGCGCCAGGACCAGCTGATGAACTTTGCATGGAAGTTTGTGCTTCCCTTTACGCTGCTCAACCTGATGGTGACCGCGCTCTGGCGTTTCATGGGCGATGGGTGGCAGCGATGGGTGGCGTGCTCGGTGATTCTGGTTGTGGCTTACGTAGTGATGGCAAGCGTGAGCTTGAGCAGGGAACACATCAAGCCGAGGAGATACCGCTATGCAGAGTAGAATTCACCACGATTGGACAGAACTCGGACGGTCATGCACAATCTCTACGAAACTGAGAGCAAAATTCTGGCGTTCGAAGGAGCGACGAGCATGACGATGAAATGGGCTATCATCTTCGGTTTATCAGCCATCGCGGCAGCGCCAATAGTTTATGGAACTGTCCGTAAGGGCAGGTGGGGCATTAACTTGGCTTCGGTTTCCTGCCCGCGCTGCGCTGCAGCTCTTCCCTGGTTGCGAATGCCGCGGAATGATCAACAAGCTAATTGGGGCGGCTGGACGTGCCGAACCTGTGGGGCAGAGATCGACAAGTGGGGGCGTACGGTAGCGCTCGCAGATCAGACACGGAACGGGAGGAATGATTCCCGATGAGCCCAGTCTTCTATCTGATTTCAGCTATGACTGTGGCCGGTGGTCTGGCCGCAGTGCTGTTCAAGAACACGGTGCACTGTGCGCTGGCGCTGACTGTCGCCTTTGCAGGGCTGGCGCTGCTGTTTCTCGGGCTTGATGCACAGTTTGCAGGCTTTGCGCAGATACTGGTCTACATTGGCGCTGTGGCCATTCTGGTGGTCTTTGCCATCCTGCTGACGCGCGGTTCCGAAACGCCGAAGGACAGCGTGTATAGCAGCAACTGGCCCGCCGGACTGGTAATTGCGGCAGGAGTTTTTGCAGTGCTGGGCTGGGCTGTATTACAGAGCGTGCGGTTCCTGCCCAATGAAACGGCCGTGCCCAAGGTAACTGTATTGGATATTGGCAACGCGCTTGTTGGCCGCTATGTGCTGCCGCTTGAGATTGTGGCGCTGCTGCTTACCGCCGCCACCATTGGCGCGGTGATTGTGGCCATGCACGAGAAGGAAGGGGCCAAATGACACCGCTTGCTGGATATTTGATGGTTGCCGCGATGTTGTTTGCCATTGGGCTGGCGGGTGCGCTCACGCGGCGCAACGCCATCCTGGTTCTGATCGGGATTGAGCTGATGCTGAACGCGGCCAATCTAAATCTGATCGCCTTCTGGCGTTATGGACCGCATCCCGAGGCCCTCACAGGCATGATGTTTGCCATCTTTTCGATTGCTGTGGCCGCGGCTGAAGCTGCGGTAGGACTTGGACTGGTGATCTCCATCCATCGCCACGCGCACACCACAGATTTGGACAACATGAACAGGATGAAGGGGTGAGAGGTTGATGCAGGAAGCAATTTCATTCACTCCGCAGATTATCGCTTCTTCCATAGCGAAGATTTTATGGCTGATCCCCGCTGTACCCATCGTGGCGTCAGGCGTGATTGCGCTGCTGAAGCAACCGAAGCGCAAGACTGCAGCCACGCTATCGATTGGTTCGCTGGGCGTTTCGCTGCTGCTGGCGCTGGCGGCCTTTGCGCATGTAGTTAATGGATGGGCGCATACCGCGGCGGTTCGCGAGACGGTAAACCTGACCTGGATTCAGGTGGGCAGAACCAACGTGGACCTGGGCTGGGTGCTCGACCCGCTGTCGGCAATCATGCTGGTTATGGTGAGCTTTGTCGGCCTGCTGATCTTTATCTACTCGACCGGCTACATGGCCCACGACGAGAACTACACCCGCTTCTTCTGCTTCCTCTCGCTGTTTGCCGGAGCCATGCTGGGCGTGGTCATATCCAACAGCCTTCTGCTGCTGTTCATGTGCTGGGAACTGGTCGGCCTCACGTCCTATCTGCTCATCGGCTTCTGGTATCAAAAGCCATCAGCAGCTGCGGCAGCCAAGAAAGCCTTTCTGACCACGCGGGTAGGCGACGTCTTCTTTTTGCTCGGGATGGTATGGCTCTTCGCGCAAACCGGCACGCTGCTCTTCTATAACAACGGCAGTGGCTCCATGGAGCACGGCGCGCTTGCCGCATTGCTTGCGCAGCCAGCCGCGCTTGGCCTCACAGCCGCTGGTGCTATTGGACTGCTTATCTTTGCAGGAGCCGCCGGCAAAAGCGGCCAGCTTCCTTTACATGTGTGGCTGCCGGATGCGATGGAAGGCCCCACGCCCGTCTCCGCACTGATTCATGCGGCCACTATGGTTGCTGCCGGAGTCTACCTGATCGCGCGCGTCTACCCGCTGATGCAGGCGGGAGCGCTGGCTGGCGGAACTACAACCGCCCTCACCGTTGTTACCTGGGTGGGAGCATCGACTGCGCTCTTCGCAGCTCTCATCGCCGTCGCGCAAAACGACATCAAACGCATCCTCGCCTACTCCACTGTCTCGCAGCTCGGCTACATGATGGCCGGTCTGGGCATGGGCGGTGTTGCTGTGGGCATGTTCCACCTGATTACCCACGCATTCTTCAAGGCGCTGCTCTTCATGGGCGCTGGTTCGGTGATTCACGGCTGCCACGAAGAGCAAGACATCCGCCGCATGGGCGGCCTCAAGGCCGATATGCCGCTGACCTTCATAACCTATGCCATCGGTATGCTGGCTCTCTGCGGGTTTCCGCTTGCCTTCTCAGGCTTCTGGTCAAAGGACGGCATTCTTGAAGCCGCGCAGCACTGGAGCATTGCGAAGGCGCCATTTTACATGCTCGTCTTCGGTGCACTGCTCACCGCCTTCTATATGACGCGCCAGGTTGCTTACGTCTTCTTTGGCCACTGGCGCGGTCACAAGCCGGCCCATGAAAGCCCGGCTGTAATGACGGTGCCGCTGGCGATTCTGGGCTTCTTCGCCATGGTTCTGGGAGGGATCGGAACTCCGGCATGGCCGTGGTTCAGGGCATTTCTTAACGGGCAGGAGGCGGGCTTTGGTTTGCACGGATTTGCCGAGCCGGGCCTGCTTGCACTTATGGCCACCTCAACAGTCGTTGTCTTTCTCGGCCTAGGATTGGGCTGGCGGCTGTACGGCGGCGACTCTCCCAAAGTTGAGGCGCCGGATGCTCTGGAAAAGGCAGTACCGTGGGTATGGACCGTGCTCCACAACAAGCTGTATGTGGATGAGTTCTATGGTGTCACGGTGATTGCCTTCTATGAGTGGTGGGCGAATGTGGCCGACTGGCTCGACCGCCGCGTATGGGGCGGAGTAGTGATGAGCGTTGCATGGGTCTTTGGCCTGTTGGCGCAGTTGAATCGCTTTCTGGACACCAACGTGGTGGACGGCAGCTTTGACAAGGGCTGCGATGAACTAGCGGCTGGTGGCGGACTGCTTTCACGCGTACAAAATGGCCGCGTGCAAGCCTACCTGAGAATCCTGGCGCTTGCTGTGGTGGCGCTGGTGGCAATTCTGATCTGGAGCAGCCGGGCATGAGCGGAATTCCTTTATTGACGCTGTTGACCGTGCTTCCCCTTGCAGGGGCGGCAATTTCGCTCTGGTCAGGCAAGCATGCACGCGGCGTGGCGCTGATTACCACCGTGACCAGTTTGGCACTGGCGCTGGTGGTGTGGACAAAGCTGCCCACGAACGGTGGAATCGGCCTGGTGGAGCGCGTCTCCTGGGCACCGTCGCTCGGAATCGAGTATCACCTGGGCGTGGACGGGCTGGGTGCACTGATGCTGGTCCTGTCAGCCATTGTCACGCTCATGTCAGTGGATGCGGCGCACCGCGTTCACCATCAGCCGGGGCTCTACTTCGGCTTGGTACTGGTGCTTGAAGCCGGGTTGTTCGGGTCGTTCACGGCGCTGAACTTCTTTCACTGGTTTTTGTTTTGGGAGATCAGCCTTATTCCGGCCTTCTTCCTGATCAAGCTGTGGGGCGGTCCGCGGCGAGGGCCGGCGGCTACGCAGTTCTTCGTGTACACCATGGCCGGATCGGTGGCGCTCCTGCTGAGTTTCTTGGCTATTTTCCTCTCGACGGGGAGCATGGACTTTGGCCACCTGACGCTGCTTGCCTCAACGGGCGAGCTGGAGCAGATGGTTACAGCGCACCTGGGACCGGTGAGCTTGTGGCTTGCCATCGGTGTGCTGGCCGGGTTTGCTGTCAAGGTGCCGCTGGCACCATTCCACACCTGGCTTCCTTCTGCATATGCCGAGGCGCCATCGCCGGTGACGATGCTGCTCACTGGCGCCATGTCGAAGATGGGTGTCTATGGATTGCTCCGGATCGCGATTCCTTTGTTCGGACCGCAGATTGCCCAGATACGTACACCACTGCTGGTGCTAGCCGTGCTGACGATTGTGATGGGCGCATGGGCGGCCGCATCGCAGAAGGATCTGAAACGCATCTTTGCCTACTCCTCTGTAAATCATTTGGGCTATTGCCTGCTCGGCATCTTTGCACTGGCGGTTCCGGCCACGGGCGCGGCTGCGCAGGGCAGCCAGGCTGCTGCGCTCAACGGCGTCATCCTGCAGATGTTTAACCACGGCATCACAGCGGCCGCGCTGTTCTGGTTCATCGCCATGATTCAGATGCGTTCAGGTGGAGAACGCGGCATCAATGACTTTGGTGGACTGCGCAAGTCCGCGCCGGTTTTTGCCGGGCTCATGGGCATCGTTCTGTTCTCTTCGCTTGGCCTACCGGGCCTTAATGGCTTTGTGGGGGAGTTCCTTATTTTCCGCGGAGTGTTTCCGCTGGCGTGGGTGGCGGCGACTGTTTCAATTCTGGGTCTGCTGGTCACGGCTGTGGTTATTCTCACCGTGATTCAGAAGGTCTTCAGCGGTCCGGTGCCGGAGCGCTGGGTTGCCTTCCCTGATATGCACCACGGCGAGCGGCTAGCCATGGCCCCAGTTGTCGGCCTGATGCTGCTGATTGGCCTTGTGCCCCAACTTATTGTGGACAGCGTGAACCCAACGGTCGTTAACCTGCTGGCTCACTGGAGATTTTAGATGTTGGCATGGACGATCTATCTCTCGTTTGCCGGGGCGCTGCTCCAGGCCGTGTTGCCGAAGGGCAAGGCTGGTTTGGCGCGCTGGCTGGCGCTTGCCTTCGCCGTGGCCGGACTCGCATTGGCCGTGGCGGGCTTTGCCGCCGGCATGGGGCAAAACCGCGTTATTATCATCGACGCTCCCTGGGTGCCTGTTATGGGCATTCACTACCTGCTGGCAGCTGACGGAATCAGCCGCGTACTAGTTCTGCTAACCGGTTTGGCCGCGGTTGCCGGAGTGCTCTTCAGCTGGAATATCGAGCTGCGCACTAATGAGTTTTTTGCCTTCTATTTCGCCCTCATTGGCGGTGTTTACGGTGTCTTTCTGAGTTTCGATCTCTTTCTGCTCTTCGTCTTTTACGAGATCGCAATCGTTCCCAAGTACTTCCTGATAGCTATCTGGGGCTCCACGCGGCGCGAGTATGGAGCCATGAAGCTGGCGCTCTACTCTTTCGTCGGCTCGGCTATGGTGCTAATCGGCCTGCTGGCAGCTTATGCCACATCGGGCAGCCACTCTACAAGCCTCATCGACTTGGCACACGCGGGGCTTCCGGTCAGCTTTCAGATGTGGTGTTTTCCGCTGGTCTTTACTGGCTTTGCGATTCTCGCCGGCATGTGGCCGTTTCACACGTGGGCGCCCACGGGCCACGTCGCTGCGCCGACTGCCGCTTCTATGCTCTTGGCCGGTGTAGTGATGAAGCTGGGTGCCTACGGTTGCCTGCGTGTCGGCATCTGGCTCTTCCCGCACGGGCTCGACCCCTGGGGCTTCACGCTGCTCGGCTTTATCGGCTCGTGGCGCGACTTGTTCGCCCTGCTTGCGGTCATCGGTATCGTGTACGGCGCACTGGTGGCCCTGGCGCAGACCGACTTCAAATTCGTCATCGGCTACTCCAGCGTGAGCCATATGGGCTTTGTGCTTCTCGGACTTGTCACGCTCAACCAGATTGGCGTCACCGGCGCAGTGATGCAAATGTTCTCGCACGGAATCATTGCTGGCCTGCTCTTCGCCATCGTGGGCCGCGTCGTCTACGAGCGCACGCACACACGGCAGTTGGCGGAGCTTGAAACCATGCATCTGGCCAAGCGTCTACCCTTTGCCGCATGGGCTTTTGTGATTGCCGGAATGGCCTCAATGGGACTGCCCGGATTCTCTGGCTTCGTTGCCGAGTTGCAGGTGCTGGTAGGGGCCTGGGTCGCCAGACCCTGGTGGACGGTAGGCGCTGGCATCGGCATTGTCATCGGTGTTGCTTACACTTGGCGCGCGCTGCAAAAGGCGTTCTTCAGCGACAGGCTGCCCACCCCGGATGAACATCCAAAGACCGGCTGGCCACCCTTCGCTGCCATTACGTGGCCAGAATACGCGGGCGTTGCGCTCTTGACTGGGGTTAGCCTCTTAGTCGGCCTCTATCCTAGAATTCTTCTCGATACCATCGAACCAGCCGTGAAAGCTCTGCTTGCGGGAGGGGGACAATGAACTACGCAAATCTCTTCCTCGTCACGCTACCGGAGACCGCGCTTGAAGTTGCGGCGTTGTTGGCGCTGGTGATGGATCTTGGCTTCCTGCGCAAGGCCGCGCTCAAGATGCGCGTGGCTGTTGCTGCACTGCTCGGTGTAGCTGGCTGCGGCGCGGCGTTGTGGACACTGCAATGCACCGCTGGGGCTGGAATTAGTTTCAATGGCGATTTGCTTCTGGCTCAGGGCGGATTCACTGCGGTCGCTCAGGCCGGAATCCTCGTCCTCACCATTCTCACCCTGCTGCTCTTCATCGGTTCTACCTTTACCCGTCACGCAGGCGAGTACGTCGCCGTGGTGCTGATGGCGGCGGCAGGCGGCCTGATCGTGGCCTCCGCGCAGGACCTGCTGGTCATCTTCATCGGTTTGGAACTCCTCTCGCTGGGCCTCTATATCCTCACCGCCTTTGCGAAAAGTTCAGGCAAGAGTGCCGAAGCCGCGATGAAGTACTACCTCTTCGGTGGGATGTCGGCAGCGTTTCTGCTTTTCGGCTTCAGCTATCTCTACGGCATCTCCGGTTCAACAAACCTGCACAAGATTCTTCTGGAATCGTTCTATTCGAGTGCTTCCGGCGGGGTACCATTACTGTATGTTGCGCTGGTCCTGATTGCTGCCGGGCTCGGATTCAAGGTGGCTGCCGTTCCATTTCATCTATGGGCGCCCGACACCTATGAGGGCGCACCGGCTCCTGCTGCGGCCTTCATCGCCTCCGTATCGAAGGTGGCCAGCTTTGCTTTGCTCATATCCATCAGCACAGCGGCCATCCACCTTTTCGACGGCGTGCGCGAGATGCGATTCGTCGCATTCACCTTGGGAACTCCACCGAAGTATTTGGGCCTGTGGATTCCCTGGTCGCTGATTCTGACGGTTCTATCCGCGGCCTCCATGGTTGTCGGCAATCTGGCCGCGCTTGCGCAAATCAGCGTACGTCGCCTACTCGCCTACTCCGCCATCGCCCACGCGGGCTATATTCTGCTAGGCCTTGCCTTCTTCTCCCATTCGAATTCATGCGCCAATGCGATCATCTACTACATCCTCACCTACGGCCTAACCACCATCGGTGCTTTCGGTGTAGTTTCGGTGGTGGAGCACGCCATCGGCAGCGACCGCCTCGATTCCTTCCTTGGCTTGCACAAGCGCAACCCGCTTCTCGCGGCGGTGCTGCTGATTTTGTTCCTCTCGCTCGCCGGAATCCCACCGCTGGTCGGCTTCTGGGCCAAGTTCAACATCTTCGCGGCAGTGCTTGGCGTCTCCGCCGGGCCGGTCCCGTTTGCCCTAGTTGCCTTGGCAGTGGCCATGAGCGCGGTCTCGCTTTACTACTATTTGCAGGTTCTCAAGCGCGCATATGTCATGCCTGCCGTGGACGAGTCGCCGATCAAGGCGCATCCAGTCACGATGGTAGTCTTGCTTGCAATCGCTGCCGCAGTGGTCGTCCTGGGATGCTTCCCGGCTCTGCTGCAAGGCTGGATCGCAAGCTTCTACCCGTCGATGTAACTCCGAACGTGACGCGCGGCGGAATGCGCGAACGCAAAGCAAGACAAAAAGCCGCTCGGAGAGTGTTCCTCACCGGGCGGCTTTTTGTCTTATGGATCAGCGTCAGTACTTTACGATGGCCGCGAACGAGTCCGGCTTCAGGCTTGCTCCGCCAACCAGGGCTCCGTCGATCTCTTCCTGGCCAATAAGCGAAGTCGCGTTGTCAGGCTTCACGCTGCCGCCGTAGAGGATACGGACCGCTGCAGCCACTTCCGCGCCCAGCAGTTTGGCTACTTCAGCGCGAATGATCTTGTGCGCGTCAACGGCCATTTCAGGGGTCGCGGTCTTGCCGGTGCCAATGGCCCACACGGGCTCATAAGCAATCACGATTGGAGCGGCCATCTCGGCGGTGATGCCCACTAGGGCTCCGGTGATCTGCGTTCTCAGCACGTCGGCGGTCTTGTCGGCTTCGCGCTCGGCCAGAACTTCGCCGATGCAAACCACGGGGACGACGCCGTGCTTTAGGGCCGTATGCAGCTTCTTGTTGACGATCTCGTCGGTCTCGGCAAAATACTGACGCCGCTCCGAGTGGCCAATCAGCGTATGCGTTCCGCCCACGGCCTTGAGCTGGTTCAGCGAAGTTTCGCCCGTGTAAGCGCCCTCTTCGGCAAAGTGGATGTTCTGCGCACCCACGGCCACATTCGAGCCCTTGGCGGCATCAATCACCGTCGGCAGCAGCACTGGCGACGGGAACAGGGCAATCTCGTCGCGGTCATGTCCGGCAACGAGCGGTAAAAACGCATCGATAAACGCCTTGGCTTCGGCAGGCGTCTTGAACATCTTCCAATTGGCGGCAATCAGGGCTTTACGCGGCATTTTTATCAAACTCCTCGGAGTAATTTTAGTGGATGGAAATCAGGCGCGGGGTGACGGCGGGCACAGGGGCCGCCAGTTACTCGCTCTGCCCCGATCCAATCACGGCAGTTACGTCAGATGGCACTTCACCCTCCATAAATGCGGCCCGATGATCAGTATCGCCCAGGTCCATAGTAAAGTGGTGCCAGACACCGTCCTGCAGAACGCCCATATTCCATGGGCCCGAGACCGAGTCAGAGAACTGCCAGACGATGTGGAAGCCTTCTTCGTTGGTAAAGCCTTCGCCGTCTGCTTGGATGATGGCATCTCCACGTTCCCATAGGGCAGAGCGCAGCGCATGCAGGGCGTTGCCACCATCCACCGTATGAGCTCCCTGCAAATGCTGGAAGTCATAAATGGTCTGAACCTCGTCCATGTAATCCTCAAGCCACTGAACGCCGCTGGCTGGCTTGCAGTCGTAGAGATCTTCAATAATGTCCGCAATCTCGTCCTGGCCGGCGGAGCCGTCGAATACTGGCTTGCGCTCAACCAGCGCCACCTCGACTTCGTCAGTCGATGACAGCAGCAGGGTCTCCCACTCTTCCTTGTAGCCCTCTTCGATGGTAAGACGGTAACCGGGATGATCGGTGCGAATCAACTGCGCCAGCTCCTCGAAGGGAGGAAAGTCTTCACCTTTTGACAAGACGCGGGTATAGTAGGCCATCGTGACTTTCCTGCCTGGGGCAATCGCAATACAAATAGAAAGACCCCGCATCGATCCATACAAACTGCACCAGATGCGAGGCCTTGCTTGTTGATAAAGCTGAGTTACTTATCCGTCAGCGCCTCAACCCCGGGCAGCTTCTTGCCTTCCAGGAACTCGAGGCTCGCGCCGCCGCCGGTGGAGATGTGCGTGATCTGATCGGCCAGTCCGGTCTTGTTGATGGCCGAAACCGAGTCGCCGCCGCCGATGATTGAGATGGCCGACTTGTTGGCCGCAACCGCCTTGGCAATGGCGTTCGTGCCCACCGCGAACTTCGGGAACTCGAACACGCCGGCCGGGCCATTCCACACAATGGTCCTGGCCGAGGCAACCACAGCCTCAATGGCCGCAATTGACTTAGGGCCGATGTCCAGACCCTGCCAGTCAGCCGGGAAGTTCACCGAAGTATTCCAGGGCTGGGTGTTGGCGTCTGCAGAAAAACTGTCGGCGAGGATGTTATCCACGGGCAACAGCAACTGCACGCCCTTGGTATTGGCCTTGTCGATGGCGGCCTTCGCCATCTCAATCTTGTCCTCTTCCACCAGGCTCTTGCCGGTGGTGACGCCAAGGGCGCGCTGGAAGGTGTACGCCATGCCGCCGACGATCACCAGCGTGTCGACCTTGTCCAGCAGGTTGTCGATCACGTCGATCTTTCCGGAAATTTTGGAACCGCCGATGATGGCCACGAAGGGCTTCTCAGGAGCTTCCAGGGCCTTGCCCAGGTAAGTAATTTCCTTTTCCATCAGCAGGCCGGCCACGGCGGGCTTGAGGAAATGCGTGATGCCTTCCGTCGAGGAATGGGCGCGGTGCGCGGAGCCGAAGGCGTCGTTCACATAGACCTCGGCGAGCGAAGCCAGGGCCTTGGAGAAGGCCTCATCGTTGGCCTCTTCCTCGGCGTGGTAGCGGAGATTCTCAAGTAGTAGCACCTGGCCGGATTCAAGCTGGCGGGCCATTTCGCTGGCCACGTCGCCAATGCAGTCGGGCGCAAAAGCCACATTGATGCTCTCGCCTAGCTTCTTGTCGAGCAGCTCGCGCAGACGGTCAACAACCGGGCGCAGTGAGTATTTTGGATTCGGCTTACCCTTGGGGCGGCCCAGATGCGAGGCCAGAATCACCTTGGCTTTGTGCTGGAGGGCGTAGACGACGGTAGGCAGCGTGGCAACGATGCGGGTGTCGTCGGTAATGGTCGAGCCGTCCTCGGTCAGAGGCACGTTGAAGTCGACGCGGATGAAGACCCGTTTGTTGGCCAGATCGATGTCGCGAATGGAGAGCTTGGGCATGGGATTTTGCCTTCCTTGATCTTTTGAGGGTTACTAGTCGGTTGATTCGTCTTCTTCAGAGCAGCAGTCGCAACCGTCTTCACAGCAGCATTCGTTGTTCTCGCAGCCGCAGCAGTCGGAGCAGGGAAGTTGTGCTTCCATCTCCATCTCGATGCGCCAGGAGGGATTGAGCAGCGCGGCGACCACCACCATAGTACACGCAGGACGAATCTCGCCGAAAAACTCTCCATGTACGCGGCCCACGGCCTCCCAGTCCTCGGCATGGGTGAGAAAGATGCGAGTCCGGACTACATCTTCAAACGAAGCGCCGGCCAGTTCGAGAGTTTCAGCGGCTATAGCAAAGATGCGGCGGGTCTGGCCGGCAGCGTCCTGATCGTCGGCGCCGACGGGGCCAGTTCCAGAAAGGTAAACAGAGTCACCCGCGCGAACTGCGCGTGAGAACCCGATGATGGGCTCGTAGGGAGAGTTGCCTGGGATATTTTTGCGCATGTGCCATTACTGAAAAGACAGTGAACAGTAGACAGTGAACAGAAGCCGCTCCACTGACCACTGTCCACTGCCTAATGACAACCGTCCTTACAGACCCTTCTCGACCAGGAAGCCAATCAGATCGACAACGCGGTTGGAATAGCCCCACTCATTGTCATACCAGCTGAGCACCTTCACGCTGTTGCCGACAACCTTGGTCAGCGGCGCGTCAACGATTGATGACAGCGGGCAGCCCTTGTAGTCTGAGCTGACCAGCAGGTTGGTGTCGTAACCCAGGATGCCCTTGAGTTCGCCCTCTGAGGCAGCCTTAAAGGCGGCGTTCAGAGCTTCAACAGTGGTGGGCTTCTCGCTGATGAAGGTCAAATCGACAATCGAAACGTTGGGTGTGGGAACGCGGATAGCAAAGCCGTCCAGCTTGCCGGAGGTCTCAGGAATTACTAGCTTCAGGGCCTTGGCGGCGCCTGTGGAACTGGGAATCATGCTAAGGGCTGCGGCACGGGCGCGGCGCAGGTCCTTGTGCGGCGTGTCCAAGATGACCTGATCGTTGGTGTAGCTGTGGATGGTAGTCATGATGCCACTCACCAGGCCGCAGTTCTCCAAAATGACCTTGACGACCGGCGCTAGGCAATTGGTGGTGCAGCTGGCGTTAGAGATAATGTTGTGCTTGGCAGCGTCGTACTTGTCTTGGTTGACGCCGAGCACCAGGGTGATGTCCTCGTTCGACGCCGGAGCCGAGATAATTACTTTCTTTACAGTCGAGCCCAGGTGAGCCTTGGCTTTGGTTGCATCGGTGAAGAAGCCAGTTGATTCGACCACAACCTGCGCTCCAACCGATGCCCAATCGAGCTTGGCGGGATCGCGCTCAGAGAAGACCTTGATCTGCTTGCCATCGATGGCGATGAAGCCTTCGCCGGCGACGACTTCATTCTTCAGGTTGCCAAGAATAGAGTCGTACTTGAGCAGGTGAGCCAGCGTAGCCGGGCTGGTCAAGTCGTTGACGGCAACAAAATCAATCTCTGGATTGCCAAGCGCGGCGCGCAAAACGTTGCGGCCAATGCGGCCGAAGCCGTTAATACCAACCTTTACTGCCATTTTCGATTTCTCCTTCGTATTCGGTGAGGCTGTGGTTTGAGCTTGGGTAGTGCGGCGTCTGGAGTATGCCAGATGGCGATTCCACCAAACTCTTGATCGTAACATTCAAAACAACAGAGCCGACATAAAACACTGCCGACACCCGCTTCCGTACAAAGAACCGCTCACCGCTAGGATGCTGGTCCCCCCCTGCTACTGTATGTGACGGAGTGCACACGAGACGCACCAGATGGAAAATATTCAAATTCTCCCTGCTCTCTGGGGCCACAGGAGACGCGCGAGTTGCGCCAACCTGCGCATTTGGCTCCCAATTACGGCATGAACCAAAAAGCCCAATTTGCAGCGTGCGGCGCAAGTGTGGTATTCGGGTATCACCAAGAAGGTGTTCAAGCCGGCATGAGAAGACGCTCCAGACATACGCCCAATACCTCTGAATCTACAGGCAAGATTGGCCAGGAACTCCCATCGAATCAACCAGCTCCGCTGGTTCCTCTGTATCCTGACGACTCCCGCGTAGCCGCCCCGGTTCCGCCCCAGCGAACAGCGAGGCCCCTCGAATCCCGGCCATCGCCGGCCCAGAAACCAGTAAAGCAAGATTGGAATGAGCCCCCGGTTTCGGCTCGCTTTGAATTGGAAACCCAGCCGGACATGCACTCCGCTCCTCCACCAGATCCGGAGGAAGAGCGTGCTCCAGGAACCCCCAAAGGCTTTGTTGTCTTGGCAATCGGCCTCCCTGGATCGGGAAAGACCACTTGGTTCGGTCGCCGTGGCATCACCCCGCTCTCCAGCGACCTGCTGCGCAATATCCTCTTTGACGATGTGGAAGAGCAGCGCTATCAGGGGTTGGTCTTCTCCACGCTGCGTTCTTTGCTTCGGGCCCGGCTTATCGCTCGTATGCCCATGAACTACGTAGACGCGACCAACCTCTCCACCCACGAGCGCCGGCAGTGGATCAAGATGGCCAAGAGTTTCGGCTACGAAGTACAAGCTGTCTTCTTCGATGTGCCCCTTGATGTCTGCCTTGAACGCAACCGCAAGCGTGACCGTTCCGTCAGCGAAGACATCATGCGCAAGATGGCGGAAAAACTGAAACCGCCGGTCTTTGAAGAGGGTTTCGAGAAGATCACGGTAGTGCGCGTGAAAAACGCAGGATAAAGGAGGGCGTACCCATGTGCACTCCCCCTGCGCCCACCCCCTACGTCGAACCTTGGCTGCGTGGTACACATACGCATGTCCCTGCGGTGAGTCGCGCCGTATTGCATGCCTTAGAACTGACCCTTGACGATCTCACCGGCTGGACCGCCGGCCTCACCGATGCCGAGGTGCATTCACATCCATTGGGCCTTACTTCGGTAGCGTTTCATCTGCGCCATATTGCTCGCTCAACTGACCGGTTGCTCAGCTATGCGGAAGGGAAACAGTTGACCGCGGAGCAGTCGGCATCACTCAAGACTGAGCAGAGCGGGGAAGAGTCTCTTGCCGCGTTGCTCGCCGAAGTCGAAATTGCATTCTCCAACGCTGCCGACCGTGTGCGTGCACTGTCAACAGCCGACTTGGACACCTTTCGCGGCGTGAGCCGCAAACAGTTCCCAACCTCCATCGGCGGCGCGCTCATCCACGTAGCAGACCACACCCAGCGCCATGTTGGGTAGGTAGTTACCACGGTCAAATTGCTCAAAGCATTGCGAGCCTGACGGACAGTCTGCCATTCAGTAGAAATGCGCGGATTTGGCATGTCGGCACACTATGGCGTGCCTCGTCTAGGCAGTTGAAGCTGCCATCTATCAGTGAAGATGTAATTCAGAACGCCGGGCAGCGAATTCCGAGCAATACCCGTCGAACCACTTCCGGCAGCCGTTTGACTGCATATCCTAATGCTATCAATCTATGGGTGATACAGCTCCATTTCTATTTCAGATTACGTCTACAAAGAGCCAGTCATCCTTCCCAAGCTTGCCCCATACCGATGCTAATTCTGTGGCCAGAAATGCCCTGATCTGCTCCGAGGAATCCCGAAATCTCAAAAAGCTCGCGTCGGTATCGTAGGTGTAAAGTTTTGGCGCAACGCGGCAACTTTCGGCAACTTTCGGCAGATGCGTCTTGCATTACGCAGGATGTAGTCTCCTCAATAGCGGAAGTCCAGTGGCTGGAAAGTGCATTCAGTCGAGAGGGCACAACCCGCAAATGAAGTGGTCCAGGCCAAATGGTTAGCTTTGCTAAGCCATCATGGCGGAGCCGTATTGGCACCCCCATTCTGGCTCGCAGTTATTCAAGACTAGACTTAGTCAAGCACTCAAAATCTTAGTATCAATCTAATGTACCGCCAACCATTGCATGTGGGCGGCTCAAAATGCTGATTAAGCCCGTAAAGTTCTGTAGAAGCCGCTGAGTGATGAGCGAAGCGAGCC
>Ga0316231_1000374_pt1 | contig 66751 bp, 56 predicted proteins | sample TBH18027metaG_FD_206002 | JGI IMG/M metagenome (GOLD analysis project Ga0316231, IMG submission 206002) | Freshwater microbial communities from Trout Bog Lake, Wisconsin, USA - TBH18027 | ecosystem: Environmental > Aquatic > Freshwater > Lake > Hypolimnion/Profundal zone | place: USA: Wisconsin... | reverse complement strand
TCATGCCCCACTCGTCCCTGTCCACGGGCTTGCCGATTTTGTTCAGATCGCGATGCGCTTCAAACGCCGAGGCATGCTGGAGGTTCCCAAAGAAATCACCGGCGTTAATCTGGACCGAGCTATAGTCGCGCCACTTGTCAGGGTAGCCCACCTTGTTGCGAATTCCATGCAGCTTGATCAGCGCCTGTTTCTTCGTCTCCGGACTCATCCAGTCAAGACCATTGATCTCCTGTGCCATCGCCTTTTCGATCAGTTCGGTCATGCGTACTGTGTCCTGCTTGGTTTTTTCCGCAAAGGTACGGCGCACAAACTCCTGACCGAGCGCTTCACCTAACTGTTGATCTACCTCCCTGACGCAACGTTTCCAGCGGGGCGGTAGCTCGGCGATTCCGCGCATGTACTTGCGATTGAAAGCGAAATCCTCATCGACAAAGCTCTTGGAGAGATACTGCGCCGATCCACTCAACACATGCCACCGGAAATAAATCTTCCAGCTATCCAGAGACTCGCTCTTGAGTTGTGCCTCCACGGCCTTGAAGAATTCCGGCTCCGTGACATTCAGAGTCTTTACTCCTCCGAGTCCGTCGCTCGTCAGGTAGCCCTTCCAGTCGAAGCTGGGGTCAAGATTCGCGAGCGCCTCGGGCGTCATCTTGTGATAGAGCTTGTAAGGGTCGCGTTTGTCTACCCGCGAGAGCGTTGCCGTCGCAAGTGCGGTTTCCATGCGCATCACCGTCGCGGCATCCGCCTTGGCCTGCGGCTCTGGCTCGCCTGACAGCACCAGCATCTTCGCCACGTGCTCTACGTATTTCTGCCGCTGCTCGACCGATTTCGGATCAGTCTTCAGGTAATAGTCTCGGTCGGGCAGGCCGAGTCCTCCGCTGACGGCGAACCCGATGACCTCGGTGGCGTCTCCATAATCCTGGTTTGAGCCAAAGCCGAAGAGCAATCCGCCAAAACCCCCGTCGACATGCTGTTTCGCCAGCCAACGCCCGAATTCTGCCTTTGATTTCATCTCGGCAATCTGCTTCAGCACTGGCCGAATCGGATCCAAGCCGCGCTTTTCAATCGCCTTCAAATCCATGCAGGAGGCAAAGTAATCGCCAATCTTCTGCTGCGCTGGTGTACGCGAGGCCGCGGGCTTCGAAAGATCTTCGAGGATGCCCCAGAGAAACTGCAGATTGTCAGTCGCAAGCTTGCCATAAACCGACCAGCGCGCCTGGTCCGGCGGAATCGGATTGTTCTTCATCCATCCGCCGCAGGTGTACTGATAGAAATCCACACAGGGGTCGGCAGCGCGATCCATCGACGGCACATCGAGGCTTGGGGTGTAGGGCAAAGCCTTCAGTGGGCGCTCCGCGGGTGTTTTCGCGGACGCTGGTCCCGAAACGTTCGAAGCAGAATTCTGAGCGGTCACAGCCGCAGTTCCAAACAACAGGGCCAACATCAGCAGTCGAATCTTCATGGTAGTTATTCCAGTTCGGGGATTTATTCCAAGCCGTTATTCCAAGCCCAAGCAGTTTACACCGCGCACTCCTTTTCCCGCTCTCTTGCACCTGCACCGAGGTGTCTCCAGTAATCAGTGATACTCTTCAGCACTACGAGAGCATGGAAAGTCTTATTCCTTCCTAACAATCGTGCTCTGTATGTATCTAGTTGTGTTCATGTTTGCCTGATAATCCGGACTTCCGCACAAACCGCGCTCACAAAGCCCCGCAGGGCTGGCTATAATAAAACTGATTCCGCATCATGACGCACGGGTAGTCTCTATGGGCTATGCTGCGGATTCAGCGCTTGCTCTAATGAGAAAAGGATGCCGATCACAAATTTGTTAGCTTTCGCACTTGGCGGAGAGGTAATGGACATGGTTTCCAATACCGGCTTAGTCGCCAAGGTTGTGCTCTTGATTCTACTTGCCGCCAGTCTCCTGTCCTGGGCGATCATTCTATCCAAATACGGACTGTTCAACCGCGCTGCGGCGCAGAGCGCACGCTTTGTCCGCGCCTTCCGTAAGTCCAATCGCCTTCAGGAATTCGCCGCCGTCGCCGATCAGTTCAAGCCTTCGCCCCTGGTAGCGGTTTTTGAGGGAGCCGTGGAAGAGTTAAGGCGTTGCGGCGCGAATCCTCGCACACTCTCGGTTCAGCGCGCCACTCAGATTGCTGCTTCCGAGGAACTTACGCGTTTGGAAAGCCGCCTGACCTGGCTTGCCACCACTGGCTCCATCGCTCCCTTCATCGGACTCTTCGGAACCGTATGGGGCATCATTGACGCCTTTCACGGGCTCGGCACCGCTGGCGCCGCCACCCTTCGCGCGGTTGCGCCGGGCATCTCCGAGGCGCTGATTACTACCGCTGCCGGACTTTTTGCAGCTGTTCCCGCCGTCGTTGCGTACAACTTCTTTTTGCAGCGGATTCGTGAATTTGCCTCCCGTATGGACGACTTCAGCCTCGAGTTGCTGAACATCATTGACCGCAACGGCGACGGGCAATAGGAGACATCGGTGGCCTTCACAAATAACAAGGGACGCACCCAATCCTCGCTCTCGGAGATCAATATCACTCCGTTTGTAGACGTTGTGCTCGTTCTGCTGGTGATGTTCATGGTCACCGCGCCGATCCTTCAGTCTGGTATCGAGGTCGAGGTGCCGAAGACAAAAACGGTGAAGGAAATTACCGAGGAGCGGTTGGTCATCACCATTGACAAAGATCAACGCGTGTACCTCGGCAACGATCCCATCAACATCAACGAAATCTCAGGCCGGTTGCATGAAAAGATTCGCGATCCCCGAGGGCAGAGCGTCTTTATCCGCTCTGATGAAAATGTGCCCTTCGGCGCCTTTGCCACCGTCATGGACGCCGTCAAACAGACCGGTATCACAAACGTGAGCATTGTTACGCAACCCCTGAATACGAAGGCCAATGCCGCTGGACGCTGACATCTACGGTCATAAAGAAGCGATTGCGCCGACGCTTGCTGCCTCAACTGCGCTACACGCTGCCCTGCTCGCCTGCGTCGTTTTTCTCCCGGCCCTGCTCACCCATGGCGGAGATAGCTGGGGCAACAACGGGTCCGGCGGATCCACTGGCGAAGCCATGAGCGCCCGCCTGGTCAGTGGAATCCCTTTGCCGCCCAATCCCAATGCCAAGCCGGAAAACGTGCTGGCCAATGAAAGTAAGGGACTGTCGCAATCGATTCCTGCGCCTGTCGCAAAACCAGACGACAACGCTATCGCGATTCCAGACAAACAGAGCAAGATTAAGCAACCCAAGCAAAAGGCCGCAACCACCGCACCAAGCCAGCCTGCGGCTCGCGAAATTCCAAGGCAGAAGCCGTCGATTGCAACCCCAACCAAGGAGAAACCGCGCGAGATGGCGAAGGTTGATAACACGGTTCCCTTCGGCGGCGGCGGTCCCGTATCAGGCCCGTACACGACCTTCCAGAGCGGCAACGCCAGCGGAGGAATGACCTTCGGCGAAGGCGGCAACGGCAGCTTTGGCAGCCGCTTCGGATGGTACACCGACGGGGTCGCGAGAAAGGTTCACCAGGCATGGCAGAGCGAGATAAACCCGAGTATTGCTTCGGCAAAGCGCGTGTACATCCTTTTTGATATAGCGCGGAATGGGACCCCATCCAATGTTCGCATCGAACAGTCATCGGGTATTCCCGCGCTAGATGTTTCCGCGATTCGAACCTTGCAGCGTATTGATACCTTCGGCCCGCTGCCGCAGGGATATAACGGCAGTCATGTTTCCGTCGAGTTCTGGTTTGATTACCGGCGATGATCTCCGCCATCGCAACTTTTGGGAGAGTTGAATGAAGCGTTTCGCAACCATGGTCGTCGTACTGCTTACACTGGTCCTTCCAGCTCTTTCGCAGGATTGGATTCGTACCGGCACTGGTGTCGGCGGTGAAAAAATCCGCCTCGCTGTACCTGACTTTAAGATCGCGAACGCGGACTCACAATCCGCCGCGCTCAACAAGACCTTCAACGCGGTTCTGTTTAGCGACCTTACTCAGGCCGGAATCTTTGACATGGTCTCCAAGAGTTTTTACCCGCTCGGCACCGTCGGAGCTCCCTCTGACGCTCGTCTGGACGTATGGGCGGCTCCACCTCCCAAAGCCGCGATGCTGGCCTTTGGAAACCTCGGTGCAAGCATGGGAACCCTCCTGGTGCAGGGCTGGCTCTTTGACGTGAAAAATGCGCAGAATCCGCAGGTGCTGGCAAAGCAATATCGAGAGGCCGCGACGGACGACAACGCGCGCCTCATCGCGCACCGTTTTGCCGATGAGATCATTTATCGACTCGGCGGCGGAATCTCTGGCATTGCCGAAACCAAGCTCTATTTCGTCAGCTCGCGCACTGGACACAAAGAAATCTGGACGATGGATTACGATGGCGCCGGACAGCATGCCATCACCCATCTCAACTCGATCTCGCTCTCTCCGCGGGTCTCGCCGGATAACTCGCGCATTGCCTTCTCTTCGTTTTTCAAGGGTGGCCCCAACATCACGGTCTGGTCGCTCGAGCTCGGACGTCTGGTCAACTTTCCCTCGTTTGGCGGCACCACGTTATCACCTGCCTGGAGCTCGGATGGAACTCACATTGCTTTCTCCTCCTCGCGCTCCGGTGACCCAGAGATTTACGTTTGCGATCAAAATGGAAATAACCTCAAACGTCTAACGGCGTATCATGGACCTGACGTCTCGCCGGTATGGAATCCCAAGACTAACGCGCAAATCGCGTGGGTGAGCGGACGATCCGGCCTGCCGCAGATCTATGTTATGGACTCCGATGGAACCAACGTGCAGCGAGTCACCGACCAGGGTTATGCGGTCTCGCCTTCGTGGTCTCCCAATGGCCAGTTGCTCGCCTTCGCCTGGGTTCGCCACTATGGCCCCGGAGCTCCCGGTGCCTCCGACATTTACATCATGGACGTCGCCAGTCACCAGTGGGTGCAGCTCACACACGATGGCGGACGCAATGATTTCCCATCCTGGTCGCCCGATGGCCGCCATATTGTCTATCAATCGACCCGCGGCGGCGGCGAACAAATCTGGTCCATGCTGGCCGACGGCAGCCAGCAAACCCAGTTGACCTTTGGTGGTTCCAACTCTCAGCCAAACTGGAGTTGGAAGTAGAAACGGTTTTGTTGTAACGCATGTGTAAGGTTCGACGATGTTTCTCTCTAACCGGTTCGGCGAGTTCTTTACGCCGGCCAAACGCGAGCTTTCTCGCTTTGGAGGATGAATTGAATCACAGCAAGATGAAGTGGACACTTATAGTGCTGGCCTTGGCGGCGATCGTCGTCGTGGGCGGCTGCAAAAAGAAATCCGTTCCGCCGACCCCGCCGGCCGCTCCTCCACCGCCGCAGCCAACCGCAACCCTGAGCGTGAGCCCCGAGAGCGTGAGCCGTGGCGGCACGGCAACGCTTACCTGGTCAACCCAGGATGCAACGGACGTCAATATCGATGGTATCGGAAACGTGAAGTCGAACGGCTCGCAGCAGGTGTCGCCTTCTGCTTCAACCACCTATCGGCTGACCGCGAAAGGCCCCGGCGGCTCTGCTGATGCAACTGCTCGCCTTACCGTGGTGGAACCTCCTCCGCCGCCTCCGCAGCAGACCCAGGCCCCCGATCTCGGCGAAGAAGCACTGTTCGCACAGAGCATGAAGGACATCTACTTCGACTACGATCGCTTTGACCTGCGTCCCCAGGACCAAGCCGTAGTGAATGCCGATGCCGCATTCCTCAAGGCTCATTCTTCGATCAGGTTCACCATCGAAGGACACTGTGACGAGCGCGGTTCCACCGACTACAACCTCGCACTCGGCGATAACCGCGCCAATGCTGCACGCAGCGCACTGGTCGCGGCAGGCGTTCCTGCCAGCCAGATCAGGGTGATCAGCTTCGGTAAGGAAAAGCCTTTCTGCAGTGAGAGCAACGAGTCCTGCTGGCAGCAGAATCGTCGCGATCATTTCGTCTACGGGCAGAAGTAGCTCTGTATCCAAATCCGGTGGGACGTCTCCGGGCGTCCTACCGGGCTTCTCTACTATTGCCGAATTTATGAGCTCTGCAAGACAATGTAAGTCAGTCGTATTAAAATCGATTTTGCTATTTGGTGCCCTCCTTTGCCAATCGCGAATGGAGTCCGGCGCTGGGGCGCCCGGAGATGATGATGAATCTTAGAAGAGCAAGTGTTCTAGCGGTCATGACCCTGATGGTTGCAGCGCCTGCAACCCCTGCCTTTGCTGTTTCCAGGGAAATGGTTCAGCTCCAGACTCAAGTGCAGGAATTGGCGGATCGCATCGCCCATATGCAGCAATCCTTCGATGAGCGTATGGGGGTTATGCGCAACTTGGTTGAGCAGAGTACCGACAACGTGAACAAGCTCACTGAGTCAATTCAGACGATCCAAAAGGGCTTGCAGCAACAGAACGCCGACTCTCAAACCAAGATCGATCAGGTCTCCGGACAGATTCAGACACTCAACGATTCCGTAGACGAACTCAAGGCTCGCCTTACGAAGGCCAGCAAACAACTGGATGACATCCAGACCCAGCAGCAGAATATGGCTCAACCTGCGGCGCAACCCTCGCCCACCGGACCAACCACAGGACCCGGCGCTGCTGCCATTCAGGCTCCTCCCGCGGACGTGCTTTACAATAATGCCCTTCGCGACTACAACTCAGCCCGTTACGAGTTGGCGCTGTCGCAGTTTCAGGATTTTCTAAAGTACTATCCAACAACCGATCTCGCGGGCAATGCTCAGTTTTATATCGCCGACATGGAATACCGCTCCGGTAACTTTGAAGCCGCTGTCACCGACTATGACAAAGTCCTGGAGCAATTCCCCGGCGGAAACAAAGCTGCGGCAGCTCAACTCAAGAAGGGATACTCGCTCCTCGAACTCGGCCGTAAAGACGCGGGTATCCGCGAATTGAATGCCCTCATTCAGCGTTATCCCCGCACCATTGAAGCTACTCAGGCGCGCGAGCGTCTGCACAAACTGGGCGCCGCCACCTCGCGCCCAGCCTCGACCCGCAAGACCCACTAGACAAACCGGGGAGTACCCAGCACCCGGCTCAAGGTTCTGTTTGGCGATGGCGCGCTGTCGCACCAAAACCCTTATTGCTGTTCCCCACCAACTCTCCGCTTAGCCTGATCATCCAACTGCACGTGTATCGGGGTTTTTACGGATGACGTTTCCAAGCACCCAAGAAATTACATTTTTCCAGGCGCTTTCCACTTTAACCTTAGCGCCTTTCCGTGCCGCGGAGGTTTACCCCCAACTTTCCGCCCTCGCCGAACCGGCTTTCACCGAACTTACCTCTCTCGCCAATTCGAATCATGTAGTGCTGCGGGCCTTGGTCTCTCTGCAAAATGTGGCTGACCGCTTTGGAGACACAGCTCTCGTCGCCAGATGCCGTGCGCGAATTGAACACGAACAACTCCGAATCACCAATGCAATCCAGCACCTCTACTTGATTACCTCGGCTCTTGAAGCCGCCGATTGCCCCACAACGGTCATGAAGTCACTCGATCACTGGCCCGATCTCGGCAACGATTTAGATCTTTACTCTACGGCCAGCGCACCGGAAATCTGCCATGTGATGACCACGCGTTTTCGCGCCCGGATTGAGCCGCAGAGCTGGGGCGACAGTCTCGCCAATAAATGGAACTTCGCTATTGCCGGTCTGCCCGAGGCGGTGGAAATTCACGCACAGCGCCTCGGTCAGACCGGAGAGCACATTGCGATGGCGCGCCGATTCATCTCGCGCCGGAGGCAGCAAACGGTGCTCGGTCTCGAATTCAACGTGCCCGCGCCTGAAGAGCGCGTTGTTGTCGCGACGCTTCAGCGCATGTACCGGCACTTCTATTTCCGCATCTGCGACATCGTCAATATCGCCGCCCTGGTCGAGTCAGGAGCGGTGGACTTCGTCGAACTCCGTCGCTCCGCTTTGCTTGGAGGTATCTGGAAGGGCGTATGCTCGCTTCTCCGTATCGTCAGTGACTATGTCCACCAATATCGAGGTACCCCGGTTGTTCTTCCTTCAGAGGTCCTCGCCAACGCTCCTTTCGGCGGTGAAAAGGTGTACCTCAAGTCGCGCTTTATCCGCGTGCCGATTGTGCCCCAAGGCGCGCGGCTTTATACCGAGCAGGTCATGACCGCTGCACTCCGCGGAGACGTCGCGGGAACGTTGCGACTGTCCCTATTGCCATATCTCGCATCGGCGGCGGCCATCAGTTACAAACTCACGGGAAGCGATAAAGGAATCTGGTAGAGTCCGGTCGATGGTTCACAGCAGTTGAATGATCTCTGGGCGCAACTCTCCGTTCACAATCTCAATCTTGCCTACGGTGACTGGCGTTGAAAAACGGCGGGGCCCTGCGCTGCCCGGATTGAAGAACAACACACCGTCCCGCCATTCGATCATCGGTTGGTGCGAATGCCCGTAAATGACTGCGGCAAGGCCCACCGCCTTCGGCTTCAGGTCCAGGTCGGCGATCCGGTGCAGAATATAAAAAAACTGCTTATTGAAGTCGGCGACCTCTGTGGCACGCAAACGCTGCGCCCACGCTTCCACATCCACGTTGCCTCGTACGGCCACCACCGGCGCAATGCTCTTCAGTCCGCGCAGCACCTCGGCTGATCCTAAATCCCCCGCGTGCAGAATCAACTCGCTGCCTCGCAATGCTTCCTTGGCTTCTACCCTCAACAGTCCATGAGTGTCACTAATAACGCCGATCGCCATGGGCGCATTTTACTTCACGGAGAACTCCTCGCGCTTTTTCGCGTGAAAAGCTGTCCCTGTAAATCGTGAATCTCTCGCCATTGCACAGCATCTGAGACTTAGCGAGCCTATGTATGACGCCATTCTGCTTGTCTCCTTCGGCGGTCCGGAGAAACCCGATGATGTGCTTCCCTTCCTCGAAAACGTTTTGCGTGGAAAGCCGGTGCCACGCGAACGCCTCCTCGAAGTTGCCGAGCACTACTATCACTTCGGCGGCAGCAGCCCCATCAACAGTCAAAACCGTGCTCTGATCTCGGCTCTTGAACTCGAATTGCGCGCCCACGGAATCGGTTTGCCCATCTACTGGGGAAATCGCAATTGGCATCCACTGCTGCCCGACACCTTCAGACAGATGAAGTCCGACGGCGTGCAGCACGCGCTTGCATTCTTTACCTCGGCCTATAGTTCCTACTCCGGATGCCGCCAGTACCGCGAAAACATTGCCGCAGCCCAGCAGATCGTTGGCGAAGGCGCACCACAGGTCGATAAGATTCGCGCTTTCTACAATCACCCGGGTTACATTGAAACCGTCACAGCGCATGCCGCCGAGGCAATCGCGCAGGTTCCTGCCGAACGTCGGTCCAGCGCACGCCTGCTCTTTACTGCGCACAGCATCCCCGTAACCATGGCTTCCACCTCGCGTTATGTCGAGCAATTGGAAGAAGCATCGCGCCTCGTTGCAGAAGCGCTCGGCCACCCAGGCCACCGCCTCGTCTACCAGAGCCGCAGCGGATCGCCTTCGCAACCCTGGCTCGGACCAGACATCCTCGAGACGATCAATGAAGAACATGCAGGCACTGCACGCGATATCGTCGTTGTCCCCATCGGGTTCGTCTCCGACCACATGGAAATCATCTTCGACCTCGACACGCAGGCGCGCGAGCGTTGCCACGAACTAGGGCTCACCTATCAGCGAGCCAGCACCGCTGGAACCCATCCGCGCTTTGTGAGCATGATTCGCGAATTGATCGTCGAACGCATGACTGCGCAATCTGTCCGTCCCGCGCTCGGCTGCCAAGGTCCAAGCCATGATGTTTGTCCCATCGATTGCTGTCCCGCCCCTGTAATGCCATCAACTATCCGCCCAACCCAATCTTAATTGGAACGACTGATCACGCGCCGTAACCATGTCCGGTGACACTTTCAAGTACTGGGCTAGTGCATAACCCTCATTGCGTGAAGTCCGTTTTCAACGTATGCTTCACGCCATCCCTAAAGGTCCCGAGGCGCCAGTTCGCAGTTCGCCAGTTTTGTCGGTACTCGACCGTCGGTGACACGTCGATTCGGGAGACGGAGCGTTCGTGCCACTGTGTTGGAGCCTTGGTCGTATGGCAAACAACGAGACTCTCGCGGGATTGCCTAAAATTTCCTTCCTGCTTTCCTCGGCAATGAAACTGGCCAGAACGTCGATGCCTCTGCAGGTCGCATCCACACTGCTGCTCGCCTCCAGCTTTGTTACCGCGCAGGAACTTCCCGATGCTCCCACGGTGCACTACGAATCGGAACTCACAAGGCCCTCTGCCCGCCCAAGCGCCCCCGATGGCGACGTCAGCAACGAGGGCCATGAGCGGATTCTATTAGTCATACCAGCGTTCGGGATTACCAACCGGCAGGATGCTCCTCCACTCAGCGCGAAGGCAAAATTTGCCCTCGCGTCGCGGCAGGCATTCGATCCGTTCATGTGGATTTCCACCGGAATCCAAGCTGGCATCAGCCAGGCCAGCAACCAATTCCCTGAATATGGACAGGGTGCTGCAGGTTATGGCAAGCGGTACGGCGCGGCCATGCTCGATGTAGTGAATGGGGGCTTCGCAAGCACGGCTTTCTGCGTTTTGCTGAAGGAAGATCCGCGGTATTTCCGCCTTGGAAGCGGTCCCATCGTAGAGCGGGTTCTATACTCAGTGGCTCAGCAGGTCTCTGCAAAAAACGATCAGGGCAAACGTACGTTCAATTGGGCCAACGTGCTCGGAACATTTACCAGCAGCGCGATTTCCAATGCTTACTATCCAAAGCCAAACCGGGGGTTTAGCCTCACTATGAATCGCGCGATGGTCAGTCTGCTCTGGGGCTTTACCGGCGAATTAACCGACGAATTCGGGCCCGATGTGAGTCGCAAACTCTTTCACCGGCACAAGGATAAATCGAGCCTTCCAGTCCCCCCCGGTGACTCATTCAAACCGTCTTCGGGCTTAAGCGGGGCCGAAACCCGGCCCTGAGTCAGTGCTGCTCAAGCCAGTCGGCGATCTGTGTCGCCACATTTTTTTCATGCCCCTTGTACCAGTGGTTGCAGTCAGGCAGAATCCGCACCTCGCAGGGGGTGGCCGCATTCGCCGCAAACGCCTCTGCCGGATACGCCGCAGGTACTTCCTTATCGCCACGAAAGTAGAGTGACGGACAGCGAATCTTGGCGGCAAGTTCAACCGTGTCAGGAGTTTTGTGGAGGCGATCGAGAAAGCTCTCGGCACTGATCACCCACCACCAACCGGGTAGCAGCATCAGTTCGCGCCCTCGACCCTCGGCGACCATTGCCTCTGCCTGTGCGGTCAACTCGGCTTGCCGATCGCAAGCGAAAATACCCGCTGCATTGCTATGCTTCGCAAGGTCGCGGCCACCACCGTGAGCCGACATCAGTACCAGGGCGCGTGGGTTCCCATAATTGTCGGCGCAATGCTGAGCAGCGAGCATCCCGCCGTTACTATGGCCAATGATAAAAGGATTCTTGAATCCGCGAGCCTCCAGCCAGTCAGAAGCGCAGCGATTGTCTTCGATCCCCTCACTGGCGAGTTGAAACGACCCACCGGCAGCCGAGCGACCTACCGACGAGTAAACCATGTCGTGTCCGCGACGGTTGAAAGCGAGGCACGCTATGCCGCGCGGAACCAGAACCTCGGGCAGAAACCGTGGCGGGCCAATATAGAAATTGCAGCAATTGCCGTGAAAGATTAGCGCGACACCCTTGATCTTTCCTTCGGGCATGTAGAACAGCCCGTCGAGTGATTCGCCACTAGTTGCAATCGATACGAGTTCGGCATGCATATGAGTTCTCCGGTGCGCAAGTTGGGATTATGATCGACGGGGTCATCCGGAGCGCCTGCAAACAACCCCAGTGCCGCTCAAATCTTAAATTCCGCTCAAACCCTTACTCTTCGCTCTCTGAAAGCTCCAGCGGACGTCCAGCCATCTCCGCTCCTGCATCGGAGGGCAAGCCAAACGCAGTTTGGGCTGACGACGCGACAAAGAGTCCCATGGCGAGAAAAGCGGGCCAGAAATCACTCGCAACAATGGTTTTATGCCCTTGCAGGAAGCTCGATGCCTGCAGGGCGAATGCGCCGACCGTAACGCCCATTCCAAGCGACAGTTGCTGTACCGTGGCATACATGCTGGTCGCCTTGCTGACCATGTGGTCTGGAATCTCAGCGTAAGTGATCGCGTTCAGCGAGGTGAACTGCAGTGCCCGGAAGCAGCCTCCGATGCCAAGTATCATAAAAATCACCCAGTGATGGGTTCGCGCCGTAAACAACGCCAAAACGGCCACGCTGGCCGCTGACATCAGGGCGTTCAAGCTGAGTACCCTGCGGAAGCCGAAACGGCGCAAAACCGCCTTCACGATACTCTTCAAGAACAGAGCGCCGATGGCAGAGGCGCACGTCAGCGTTCCCGATTGCAACGGACTCAGGCCAAAGCCTAGTTGCAACAGAAGCGGCACCAGCAGCGCTATGGAACCAATTCCAATGCGAAACAGCGAACCACCTGCCACCCCGACCCAGAAAGTCTTGATCTTGAAGAGTCCGAGGTCCAGCAACGGCGCTTCCGTACGCTGGGCAAATCGAAAATATATGAACGTAACGACTGCCCCGATTACGATGCAGGCACTCGATATCATGCGTGGCATCAACTGCTCTGTGATTGCGCTTAGCCCGAACATCAGCAGCGATAATCCCACTGCCGACGTGATGAAGCCATGTTTATCCAGCGCAAAGACCTCTTCTTCGCGCGTATTCTCCATGTACCGCAATGCCATGAGAATACCGACAATGCTGATCGGAACATTGATAAAGAAAATCCATCGCCAAGTCATATAAGTCGTGATGAAGCCACCTAGCGGCGGTCCGATCAGCGGCCCCATCAAGGCCGGAATTGTCAAATAGTTCAGGGCTGTGACGAGCTCGTCTCGCGACACCGTTTTCACGATTACGATCCGCCCTACAGGCACCATCATGGCGCCGCCCACACCCTGCAGAAATCGCGCCGTCACAAAGAAAACAAACGAGCGGGACAGCCCACACAACATGGAACTGACCATAAAGGTCCCAATCGCCGCGCAGAATATGTTTCGACCGCCAAACCGGTCGGCCATCCAGCCGGAAATCGGAATAAAGACAGCCAGGCTTACCAGGTAGGAAGTCAGCCCTAGCTTGAGCGTGATCGCATCCATGCCCAAGTCGCGGGCAATCATCGGCAACGACGTGCTGATCACGGTCGAGTCAATGTTCTCCATCAACAGAGCACAAGCCACAACCAGCGGGACGTAAAGGTGCCGGCTGATGCCTAGCCAGTTCGTTCCGCCGTGGAGATCGGCCGGAACAGGCCGTTCCTCAGGCGACTTGTCAGATTTTTGTTCAGAACCTTCCAGAAATTTTGCCACGGTATCGTGTTTTTAGTATCTCTGTTTTGCTGCGGTTCCGCAACCTGTAAACCCGCACCTGGCGCTGCGAATCGCAACGTTGCTACTGCCCTGCAAAGTGAACCCCTCGGGATCGGAATGCATCGATAACCGGGATGATACCGCCCTGTAACGAAGCCGCAATCCGCTCAGGGGTAAGCGGACTGCCATGTGTCGCAAAAGTAAGAAGATGGATACTTGGTGCCACCATTCTGGCATCCAGCATGGCCTTCATCGACAGCACGGTCGTCAATGTTGCTCTACCTACGATTCAGTCCAGCTTTCGCGCAACCGTGGTGGATGTGCAATGGATCGTGGAATCGTACGGACTCTTTTTGGGAGCATTGATCCTGGTTGGTGGCTCGCTCGGCGACCTGTATGGGCGCCGTTTGATCTTCGTGGCGGGCATAGCAATTTTCGCAGCGGGATCAGTCGCTTGCGGAGTTGCCACCGGAATTCACCAATTGATTGTCGCGAGAAGCTTTCAAGGCGTAGGTGCTGCTCTCCTCGTCCCCGGCAGCCTTGCCATCATCAGCACATCATTTGACGAGCAGAGCCGCGGCCAGGCGATTGGAACATGGTCAGGCTTCACGGCGATTACCACGGCGGTTGGTCCCGTGCTTGGTGGGTGGCTGGTGCAACATGCCTCCTGGCGTTGGGTGTTCTTTATCAACGTCCCGCTAGCAGCTGTCGTCATCGTAATTTCTATTTGGAAAATCCCGGAAAGCCGGAGCGCCTCGATCGCCCTTGTCGATTGGGTAGGGGCTCTATTTGCCAGCCTTGGTTTGAGCGGCCTGGTTTTCGGCTTCCTTGAATCTACCAATCGTGGATGGAGAGATCCCCTGGTTTTCGGGAGCTTGCTGACCGGTTTTATCAGCCTGGTGTCTTTCACATTCACCGAAGCTCGTGTCGGCTCGCCGATGGTTCCTCTCAAGCTTTTTAAATCGCGCAGTTTTGCCGGTGCGAACCTGCTCACGCTGTCACTGTATTCAGCAATCGGAATTTTCTTCTTTCTGTTCCCGTTGAACCTGATACAGGTTCAGCGATACTCGCCAACTGCAGCCGGCGCTTCCGTACTTCCACTGATTCTGCTGATATTCCTCCTTTCGCGCTGGTCTGGCGGACTTGTTGCACGCTATGGCCCGAGAAAACCCTTGATTCTCGGCCCACTGATCGCATCGTTGGGATTCGCTCTATTCGTAGCGCCATCTATTGCGAATAGCTATTGGAAGACGTTCTTCCCGGCACTCATCGTTCTGGGTTTCGGGATGGCGGTATCGGTGGCTCCTCTCACTACGGTGGTAATGACTTCAGTGGATCAGGATCGCGTCGGCACGGCTTCTGGAATCAACAATGCAATTGCCCGGGTGGCGGGCGTACTTGCAATTGCTGTTCTTGGGATTGTGATGGTTCAAGCCTTTTCCTTTCGCCTGAATCACAACCTCGCACAGCTTTCGCTACCGCCCGTCATTCTGCAACAGATTCAAGCGAACGAGATTAAGCTAGCCGGATTGCAAGTACCGGCTGGCTTGAATCCCCATACGGGGGCTGCAGTAGATCGATTCATTCGAGAAGGTTTTGTATTCGCCTTCCGAATCATCATGCTGATTTGCGCAGGCTTGTCAGCAGTAAGCGCCGCCATAGCGTGGCAGATGATTCAGAGGACAAACTTTAAGAATTCCGCCTAGCCAGCACTGCGCAACGCAGGCACCGACAGCAAGCAGGTCGAAGAGCCCACAATTTGAAGCCCATGCGGTAGCGACTCCCCGAAGCTTCGGACTGCGTCCGTCTTCGAAGGCGGGACGCACTTTGACAGAAGCTTAATGCCTTCTTCGTCGACGCCAAGCGGAATCAAGCGGGAGATTACCTGCTCGCGAATTGCGTCTTCAACGTCGCGCGAGAAATCGCCGGTGCGTCGCGCGATCGCCAATATGGCGGAAACCGTTGCCGATGTGAACGTCGGCAATTCCAGCAAGTCTTTCAGCCATAAGGCAGCAACCTTGGGAGACACTACGGAGTGAAGTGGCCCGTATAGCGGAATGCGCGCACCAAGCCGTCCCAACGACCATAGCCAGATTGCATCCTCCGGTTCCTTTTTGATCTTGCTCATCAACTCAGCGCCGAGCGATGCCCGCGTATTGGCCGAGAGATGTTCCAGGCTCGCAAGCAAGCGCCACTCCTCATAATCAAGCTGCCGATTCCGACGGCTCTTCTTTTTATCGGCGCCACTTGTGTGTCTGCGATAGAGCGTCTGTTGAGTGCTGGCATTGATGCCGCCTGCAATGCGGCGCAACAGCACCAGCATTTCGATCTGACATTGGAGGTCATCCGCGAAAGCAGGTTCGTGGGACACAACTGCCCGCAGATGGTGAACCCGTGCATCATCTCCGGGTACTCCGAAACCTGGCCGCAAACAGAAGCCGGATAGATTGAGCCAGCGCAACTCATGGCGAGGAGACTTTTTGCGTCCAACTGCTACCTCGGTGAGCACTTCACTGAACCGGCGAAGAGCTGCAACGGGCCACGAGTCTCTCTTCGCTCCGAGTGTCGCTTCCAACTCGCTGGTGAGAGAGTCGGGGGCGTTGGCACTGGATGCTCTTCCAAATGTGCTGCGGACGAGATGCGCACATGTCTCTATCGTATCTGGAGCTATGTCGGTCGATGGCAAAGATTGGGTGCCCGCGAAATCGAGATCTTGCGCTTGCGATTCTGCGCCGCGCAATTCGAATTGCAGTTGCCAGCGATGCGATGTGTCCCGTGCTTCACACCAGAGTTCAAGCGTGCCGACCTCTGTAAAACTTGCTCTGAGACGCACAACGAGGGAGACCTCGCGCATCTTCTTGCCGAAGCGCAGCAGGCTAACCAGCGGCGCGTGACGGTGCAGGTCTTCATCCAACGAAGCGACTTCGCCGTGCGCGTTATGCTTCATGCGCGAACTATATAGCGTGAATGACACAGGACGGTTCGCCTGCACTGAGAATTCGCGGTTCAGCAGCGGAAGCGATGTACCCTCTTCGACTCCGGCAGGTAAAACACAGATGCAGTGCATGCCGTCATCAGAATCCAACCCTATGTAATACGTTCGGGCGCTGCCGGCCCTGATACGTTGACCGGTGCCTCGCCGCACGCGGCCATAGTATGCGGCACCACGAGCGACTGCACTTTCCACCTCTTCGTTGTAGAGGACTTTAGGCCGCCAGCCGCTTTCGGTTCCAAACCATGCCGAAATTGCCTCAACAATCCCGTCGCGTGTCACGTCTGGCACGCAGAATCCGCCGTTGAAGAGCACGGCATCGGGCCGAACCATTCGCTGCTCTGCCGAGTTGTTCATCGTGATCGCCGCTTGCGCCAAAAATGCAGCAAGGTGTTTGGTGATCGCGGGGTCACTGGCGTAGGGCAGGCCAAGTTCGCGCAATCCCGTTGTCCGGCCACGCGTCGGCATTTCGAAGGGTGCAGTGGTTGGCAGAAAACCAGACTTCAAGATCTGCAGAACATCCTCGCGCCTCAGGTCAACGCTGAGCGTTTGGCCGACCACTGCACTACCGCCGCCCAGCAGCGTAACCGGTACGCTCTCCAATTGGGCATCACTCAGCATTCGCTCCTTCGCGGCACAGCAGACCCGGCGTAGCGCGTAACGCTGCTTCAGCGTGAGCTTCGTATCCTTGAGTTTCTCTTCCACCAGGCGGGCGAGGGCAAAATCGAGATTGTCGCCGCCAAGCAGAAGATGTTCGCCGATTGCGGTTCGCTCAAACTTTAACTCGCCGCTTTCCATATGTGCACGCACCAGGCTGAAGTCAGTCGTGCCACCGCCGATGTCGCAGATCAGAATCAGATCGCCATCACGAAGGTTTTCGCCGCTCCCTCCCGGTGTTTGCTGAGTCGCTTCGATCCACGCATAAAATACGGCGGACGGTTCCTCCAACAGGGTGAGCTTCTGTAAGCCCGCGGTGCGGGCTGCTTCGACCGTCAACTCACGTGCTTCCTCATCAAACGACGCTGGCACGGTGAGGATGATATCCTGTTGCTCAAAACGCGTTTCTGCATCGGTCCCGATGCTGGCGTTCCAGGCGTCGCGCAGATGCATGAGGTAGCGTGCAGAGGCCTCAACCGGAGAGATCATCGGCTGCGGCAGTTCAGCTTGCACCGGAAGAATCTTGGCGCGGCGATTTACTCCCGGATAGGAAAGCCATGACTTGGCCGACGACACTTGCCGGCTAGGGATCAGCGCTCCCTGTTCGCGCGCGAGCAGACCTGTGACCATCGGCGGAACTTCATCCCATGTAGCGCTCACCGCGCCGCTAGACAACTCGTCCTCGGTGGGGAAATAAAGAAAAGACGGCAGTGCGGAAAGCGTGCGAACCTCTCCGTGCGCCACTAACTGAGGCACTGGGAACGCGCGAATTGCGGAGCCGCCATCAGCCTGCTGGTGATCGGTATGCGTATCGATGTACGCCACCACAGAGTTTGTCGTGCCTAAATCGATGCCGATGAGATAACGCGAGGGCACCTGTGATTTCACCTTGCGGTCTTTTCTCGTATGTTCAGCTCGAGTTTCCAGCGCCCAGTACCATCGCGGGATACGCACCAGATCTCGAGCGTGCCAAGTTCAGTGACGCGAGTCTCGAGTCGCACAGGCACAACCGTTCCCTGTTGGCCGTCCAAATGAAGCGTGACCTCCAGAGGGCTGATTTCCTCAAGATCGCTACCCCAGTCGTCCAGCAGGCTGCCAGCCTGATCCTGTTTGCGAACGCTGGAACTCAAGAAACGAAATTCAACCGGTTCGCCGACGACCAGCCCAAATTCCCGGCTCGGCACCTTGGCCTCGGTGCCTTCTTCCATGCCAAACGGAACGACGCAGAGCGCCTTGAGCGGTGCTTCCATGCCGGGCACTGCTGGCATGGCGCTTTCGATTCCAATGTAGTACGTGCGTGAGGCACCACTACGGATCCGCACACCGTGACCGCGACGGGCTCTGCCGTAGTAGGCTGCGCCACGTGCAACCGCATGTTCCAGATCGGGCGCATCCAGAATCTGCTCTGCCCCGAGTGCATCAAATCCTTCTCGCCGTAGCCAGCTATTCAGCACGTCGACCACACGGTCTCGAAGCACCGCTGCCTTCATCACACCGCCGTTGAATAGGATGTGCGTGGGACATGCCAGGCCGGTACTGCCACGGCGGATGCCTGCCGCATCGGGACTATTGCGAGCCTGCTCCGACAAAAACCGCGCAAGGTGTTTGGTAATGGCTGGATCGGCAGCGTAGGGCAAGCCCAACTCCTGAAAGCCGACACGGCGTTGCCGAGCAGGTAATTCGTTGCTCTCAATCTTTGGGAAAAAACCCTCAACCAGCACCCGGTCAATATCTTCGCGCTCTAGTTCCGTTGTGATCGTGCCGCCGACCAACTTTCTTCCTTTGCCCAACAACGTGATTGGGTGCTTCTGCATGCCGGGCGACTCGAATAACCTTTCTTTTGCCATCCGGCACTGATGCCATAATCCGTGCAACTGCCAGGCATCAACGCTGTGTCCAGAGGCGGCAAGGCGCTGTTGTAGGACGCGCGCCAGCGTCAGGTCCATATTGTCGCCACCGAGCAGAATGTGCTCGCCAACGGCAACGCGTTTCAGAATCAGTTCGCCGTCTTCTTCGGAGACCAGAATGAGGCTGAAGTCCGTGGTGCCGCCACCGACGTCACACACCAGAACGAGATCGCCGAATTTGATTCGGCGGCGCCAGGCATCACCCTGGCTTTCAAGCCACGCATAAAACGCGGCCTGAGGTTCTTCCAGCAATGTGACCTGCCGATAACCAGCCTGTTCGGCGGCGCGTCGAGTTAACTCGCGTGCTTCTTCGTCAAATGATGCGGGCACCGTAAGCAACACGTCCTGCTCTGCCAGGGCGTGGTCGGTTTGTTCCCCTCTTGCGCTGTCCCAAACGCGACGCAGGTACTCTAAAAGCTGCGCCGAAGCTTCGACTGGCGATAATTTTGGCACCTCGTCCGGCGCTTGCCAGGGCAAAATCGCCGTATTCCGATCCACCCCCGCATAAGATAGCCAGGACTTGGAGGAGGCAATCAGGCGATTTGGATTCTCGGCGCCACGCTTGCGGGCCAATTCGCCAATCACGAGCTTCGGTTCGGGATCCCACGGCAAGGCAAGGCTACCCTCAGGAAAATCGAATTCGCCCGGAACAAAGAGAAAGGACGGCAGCAGGCTGCGCTCCGCCACTTCGCTGGGATTCACAAGCTGCGGGATACTGTGAACCTCGATTCCGCATTGCTCTTCGGGAGCGGTGGCGTCGCAGAACGCCAGTGCCGAATTCGTTGTCCCCAGGTCAATGCCAACGATGAATTTTGCCGCCATTAGCATCTCCCATTCATGTATGAGTCTGATGTGTAGTGCTTAAAAGCAGGTCACGCAAGCTCGACCTCTGCTGGCGCAACCACCATCCTCCCGGCACCCTGCGGCAACGGAGGTAGATTTATTTCCTTCACCCGCCAGCCTTTGTGCCGTAACAAACCGCGAAGTGGCGGCGCTCCCACAACGTTCCCAATCAGTTTGATGGCTGCTGGGTCAAATCCCGCTTGCACCACGACCGGTTGATCTTCTTCGGAGTTCAGAATCGGTTCCAGTTTCACGTACTCGTCGAGTACCCGACGGCAGGTTTCGTGGATTGTCCGAACGGCGGCGCCAAGCTGCACATCAGGATAGGCAGAGATGTTTTCCGTCAGAAAATCAATCAACCGCCCGTCGCGCTGCAACAGCGCCAGCATCTGTACGCCGCGATCAAAGGTGTCCGCGGTTGGTGGTTTAGCTTCCTTCAGACGAGAGGGCGCTGGCGCTTCGGCAGCCGACACTGGCGAGCTCGCGGCCGGTTTCCGAACCTTCTCTGCAATGTCGTCTGGAATCTCGGAGTTGAACAGAATCGAAAAGAAACAACGAAACGCAGGAGCTATTCGTTCCCAGAAGCTTTCCATAGCGACTCCGGATATTGCGCATCAATCGTATGAGTTTCCATACTGGTTAAGATTCCCGCGGCGCCCAAGAAGTTGAAAAAACAGGAGAACAATTTTCCTACCCACGGACTCACCCGGACCGGTGTAACTTTTGGAGCGATGCCCAGTCTAACGTTCAGTTGTTGAGGTGCACCATGAATTTTGCATTGAATCGCTTTTCATTCGCCCGCAAAGCTGCTTTTCTGGCGGTGATCGTGGCTTTGGGCGCGATGATAGCCCTGACGCGGGCGGAGGCTGCAAGGGACAATAGCGTACTTCCCAATCCGGCGCTCAATGCTCCTCTATCACCAGGCTCCGGCGAACAAACCGCCGCCGTTTCTGGTGGATGCTTCTGGGGAGTCCAAGCAGTTTTTCAACATGTCAAAGGCGTTAAGAGTGCCATCTCGGGATATTCCGGCGGTTCGTCTTCGACTGCGGAGTATGAAGAGGTGAGCACAGGGCAAACCGGGCACGCTGAATCCGTGAAGATCACCTTCGACCCGGCGCAGATTTCCTACGGGCAACTTCTCAGGGTATTCTTCTCCGTCGCACATGACCCCACGCAGCTCAATCGACAGGGGCCGGATACGGGCAGCCAGTATAGGTCGATGATCTTCTACACCAATGACGAACAACGGCACATCGCCGAGGCGTACATCGCTCAACTTGAACAAGCCAAATCGTTCTCTCGTCCAATTGCGACGCAGGTGGCGCCTCTGCAAGGGTTTTATCCCGCCGAAGCCTACCATCAAAATTACGCCACCCTTCATCCTGATAACCCCTACATCGCCATCAATGACGCGCCTAAAGTGGAACATCTCCGCCAGCAATTTCCTGATCTCTACCGAAAGTAGAGACCAGGAGAAGTGCGTTTGTGGTCGAACCGCTTGCAGAGTTCACCCGCTCCACTGAACTACGTCGGTTATAATCCGACGATGATCAAGAGAGTATGCGTTTTTTGTGGTTCCAGTCCGGGAACTAAACCGGTGTATACACAGACTGCACAAGCGGTTGGGCGAATACTCTGCCAACGAGGCATTGAACTTGTCTACGGCGGCGGTAATGTTGGACTGATGGGTGCGATGGCGGATGCTTGCTTAAGTGACGGCGGACGAGTCATCGGCGTAATTCCACAAGCTATGGTTGATAGAGAAGTCGCGCACACTGGATTGACGAAGCTGCATATTGTCACTTCCATGCATGAGCGCAAGGCGCTTATGGCGGATCTTTCTGATGCCTTTGTTGCACTGCCCGGAGGATTCGGAACGTGGGACGAATTCTGCGAAGTGCTGACTTGGTCCCAACTCGGAATACAGCGCAAAGCCTGCGCCCTGCTCAACATAAATGGGTATTACGACTCATTTCTGCAGATGACAGATCTGGCAGTATCGGAAGGATTTGTCCGCGCCAGCAATCGTGAACTGTTGATCGCTGACACTGATCCAGCCCGTCTGATTGACCGTCTGAGCAGCTACTCAATACCGGTCGCGGAAAAATGGATTGGCCGCTCGACCCGCTGAAGACGGAACTGTGAAACCATGCCGAAACGAAGCGCAGGTCTGCTGATGTATCGAAGGAACGAGGCGGGCCTTGAAGTCTTCCTGGTTCACCCCGGCGGTCCATTCTGGGCGAAGAAGGACGAAGGCGCGTGGTCCATCCCAAAGGGCGAGTATGAGGAGGGGGAAGAAGCTCTGGACGCTGCTCGGCGTGAATTCCACGAAGAGACAGGATTCACCGCTGAAGGGGTATTTCTCGAACTGGGCACGATTAAGCAGACCAATGGAAAGATCGTCACTGCATGGGGCTTTGAGGGAAACTGCGATCCCACGACTCTCAAAAGTAATCTGTGTCAGATCGAATGGCCGCCCCGGTCGAAGCGTCTGATTGATATCCCAGAAGTCGACCGGGGCGAATGGTTCTCGATACCTGAAGCGAGACAACGCATTTTCAAGAGCCAACAGCCGCTGCTGGAAGTGCTCTGCGATCTGCTCCAACCCCGCTGATCACTTCTTTCCAGTCGTAATTTTAACGGGCGCGCGATCTGCGAATGTCAGGGTAGCCGTCAATGAGTCACGTAAGTCAAACTCTTCTTGCGTCAGTGGGAATGAAACAATAACCGACCCTTCAACCTTTTCATGCGGCGCAATCTTGGTGTCTCTTATCAGCGCATTTTGCGCATGCTGCTCCAGGGTGGGAAAGGCTTGAAAATACCGGGGAAAATCAGCTACCGATCCGAAGTCGTCTTTAAGGTCTGTACCCTTTGCATGGACAGCGACGTTGACATTGAGAAGCCGTAACGGCTTGTCTATTACGTTTTGGAAATTCAGGTTGACGATGGCAAGCGAACTATTCTGGCCCGGAATCGTTACGGCGAACGCGTCGTCGATAGACCCGCTCACCACAGGTTTGGCTCGCAATACATAAGCAAGCATTCCGACGACGGCCACGACGAGCACCATGGCAACAGCAACCGGAACAGCATTCGGCAGCGTGTGCCTGGGACTGTCAAACTCCTCCGTCATCGGAACATGGGCAGCGTCGGGCTCCGGGCGATCAGCGGATGAAGCCATGCGTACTCCTTCTAACGGATGTGAGATGCGTTTAGACCCATTCTCCGCTTCGCATCAGGGGTTCCACTACGTTTGAAGCAGTAATACCATCAACGTCCAATGTGTCTGAACCGATCATCCAGTCCACGTGGATGAGGCTGTCATTTGCGCCCTTGGCTGCGAGTTGCTCCGGAGTCAATTTATCTCCATCCCGCAGACAACCGCTGTATGCTTGCCCCAGCGCAATATGAGAAGCAGCATTTTCATCAAACAGGGTATTCAAGAATGTCAGCCCACTGTGAGCGATAGGAGAAGAATGCGGCACCAGCGCAACCTCACCCAATCGCCGCGCGCCTTCGTCGGTGTCAATCAATCTCTCCAGCACTTCCTGACCTCTGGTTGCGCGTGCCTGCACAATTCGTCCGCCTTCAAAGCGCACCTGGATTCCTTCGATCATCGTGCCCTGAAATGAAAGAGGCTTTGTGGCGGTCACTGTGCCTTCGGCGCGATCCTTGTGAGGTGTCGTGAAAACCTCTTCCGTAGGCATGTTAGGAATGCAATAGACTCCGTTCACCGCCGTGGTGCCACCGCCAATCCAGAGATGGTCATCGGAAAGCCCGAGGCGAAACTCAGTCCCGGCCCCGCGATATTGCAATGCAGCGTAGCGCTTTTCATTCATAAACGCCGCGCGGCGATGCAAGTTGGCATCATGCGCTTTCCAGTTGGCGACCGGGTCCTCACAATTGATGCGCGTGGTCTCAAAGATTGCATCCCACAGTTTGGCTAAAGCTATATCCGAAGGGTCGTCCGGAAACATTGCTGAAGCCCAGGCCGGTGTGGCACTGGCGACAATAGTCCAGTTGATTTCGTGCCGCGTAATCAATTCGAGTGCTGGCCGGTAGCCAATGGAAACCGCGCGATTTGCCCGGCCTACCTTCTCGGGATCTTCATTCGAGAGTAGCAATGGGTCGGCGCCCGTAATTGCCAACCGAGCAGCACCACTCTTAAATGCCGCAGCCATCCCCTCGTACAACCAGTTTGGAGCACGATCGAAGCTCTCATTCGGAGCTAAACGATAGCGCATCAGCGCCGTTGCATCATCGGTGTAGAGCGTTGTAACCAGTGAAGCGCCAGCACGGTAGGCATGTTCTGTAATGCGTCGTGCCAACGGCAACGCATCGATGGACGCCGTCATCACGAGTTCTTGTCCGGTTTTGAGGCCAAGCCCTACCCGAATAGCGACCTCGGCAAGAAGGTCCAATTTCTGTTCGTGCATCAGTTTTTTAGGAGCAAGCACGGTGTTTCCCATAGCGTTCTAGATGCCTCTGAACTCCCCGCAGATGCGAAGATATCACCTCCAAGCCTTCTATAAAGCTGCTGTCGCACCCAGTGAAGCAATGACTTGAGAATAAATATCGTGAGAAGCGGCCCGGGGACGAGTATTATCCGTCTGATATGGCCATAACCATTGATTCGCTCGATCACCTCGTCCTCACCGTCGCCAACATCGATATTTCGGCGGACTTTTACACGGAAGTCCTCGGCATGGAACTGGTCACCGTGGATGGCCGAAAGGCTCTCACCTTCGGTGAGCAGATGATCAAACTCCATCAGCGCGGGCACGAAGGAAGTCCCAAAGCCAACCATCCCACGCCGGGCTCCGGCGACATCTGCTTCATCACCTCAACCCCTCTCGACGAAGTGATTCGCCACCTGAACGAACAGAAAGTTCGCATCGAAGAAGGGCCCGTGGAACGCAATGGAGCAATGGGTAAGATGCGCTCCCTTTACGTTCGCGACCCGGACAAGAATCTTGTTGAGATCTCGAACTACTGAGTAGGCGGAATTCCATCGGACCCTGTGCCTGCGATGACTATGGTCTCCAGGCGCAGATGGCGAAATTTATGACCATTCTGACCCGATTAGAGCAATGGAAGATGCAGGGCAAAATATCGCCGGAGCAGCACGCCCATCTGGCAGGTATCTCACGTCGAGAACCTCTCTCCCTCTTTCTCGAGTTGAACGTTCTCCTCTACGCCGGCGTGCTGGCGTTCGTTGCCGGACTCGGTTGGACTGTCAGCACCTGGTCACACCAACTCGGTGACGTCATCGTCCTGACGATCCTCTCCACCATACTCACCGCCAGTTTTTGGTACTGCTTTTCCCGTGCGCCTGCCTGGTCCCCGGCCGAAACGCCTGCACCGAGTCCGATCTTCGACTACGTGCTTTACCTTGGCAGTCTCGTCTGGTCATTGGAACTCGGTTATATAGAGAACCGCTTCCACGTGCTCTCTGGACAATTGGATATCTATCTCTTGGCCACCGCCGGCCTCTTTTTCTTCCTCGCATATCGTTTCGACAATCGCTTCGTGCTGTCGCTCGGTTTGTCCTCACTCGCCGGGTGGTTTGGGCTCACTATCTCACACTGGCCTGCCCATCAGGACGCTGCGTATCGCCAATGCGCCATTCTCTACTGTCTGCTGGTCGGCGTCGCCGGAGCATTTCTTCAGCGGCGCGGCCTGAAACCACACTTCTTTGGCACTTATCTGAACATCGTGGCCAACGTTCTATTTTGGGCACTGCTCTCCGGCGTGTTCAATCAACAGGGCTACGGACTATGGTTTCTTGCTCTGCTTATCGTCTGTTGCGCGTCCCTCGCCTGGGGCTTGGCGCAACGGCAGTTTGCCTTTGTCGCTTACGCCGCCGTCTACGGCTACGTGGGCGTTAGCTCGATGTTCCTCCGTATTGTCCATGACGACTCCGCGGTCCTGGGCTATTTCGTCGTGAGCGGAGTGGCTATGCTCGCGGCGTTGGTACAGATCGGGCGCCGTTTTGGGAGGCCGGCATGAGACTCTACAGTGCAGCCAGCGAAGAGACGCAGCGCGCTCGCAAACTCCTGACGGAGTGGGTCGGCGAGAGCTTCCTCAGCAAGGCGCAGTACCAACTTCTGGAAGAGGAAACCGTCTCTGAACTCCGCACCACCAACATTTTCCTACGGCTGGTCTTATTCCTCTTCACCCTGATCAGCGTGGGTGCCGCCGCCGGACTGTTCATCTTGGTTTTTCTTTCGCATCCATCGGAGCAAACCGTCGGCGTTTTCTTCCTGATCTTCGCTGCCGTTTGCTATGCGGCTGCTGAAGTCGCCGTTTCCCAAGCCAGGCTCTATCGCTACGGCATAGAGGAGGCGCTCGCCGTTTGCTCGGTTGGTTTCCTTTGCGCGGGAATGTGGGCCGCTTTTTTCGGCGGCGTCTTTAGTTCCCCGAAGCCAGGCCAGGTTCTGGTTCCCGCGGTCGGCGTTATGTTTTCGCTCTGGATATGGCACCGCTTCGGGCTCTCGTATGCATTTCTCGGCGCGATGATCTTCGTCCTCTTTCTGCCGTCCTACTGGACCTCGTCCCGCGAGGCGCAGCATGTGATCGTCGCCGCGTTCTATGCAACCGGATTAGCAGGTATAGCCACGGTACGACCCCGCCACCGCTTCGACTACCTCGACGAGGGTTACTCGCTCGTCGAAGCGTTTCTCTGGCTAGGCATCTACCTGACCATTAATCTCCAGCTTTCGTCGTTGACGCTGCCCGTGCAGTGGTGGGGCGGCGCTCGGGCCGCCTCTGAATTCGCGAGGCCTTTCTACTGGGGAACGTGGGTGCTGATCTGGTGCCTGCCGCCAATCGTACTCGCGCGTGGCATTCGCCAGAAGGACCGCTTCGTCATCGCGGTGGGCGCGATCGTCGCCATTTTGACGTTCGTCTGCAATAAGCCTTATCTCGGCTGGCAGCGGCATACCTGGGACCCGATGCTTCTGGGCATCTCGTTAACCAGCGTCGCATTCTTTATTCGACGCTGGCTTGCTCGTGGCCCGGACGGAATTCGCCACGGCTTTACCGCTACGCGTCTATCGGAAAAGGACAAACACTTGATTAGCGTCGGGTCGGCCGGATTCGGCCTGCTATCGCCGAACCCAACAACGGCGCAACCAAGCAGTCCGGACTTCCGTTTCGGTGGAGGACAATCCGGCGGAGGAGGAGCCAGCAGTAATTTTTGAAGGGAGGGCAGTGAAGAGTCATCATCACCGCCTCCGAGGTTTTTACGCAGAAGATTACGTATCCAGTTTGTATCTTGTTGCAGCCAAGGTATACATCCGACGCCAAAGAATGCGGTTGATGGTAACCACCATCAGTGCCATCACAATCGTCGCTGCAAGCAACAAGCGGAAATTGCCGCTATCGGTGGCATGGCTGATGACCGAGCCAAGCCCTGTGGTCGAGAGGGTTTGTCCCTTGAAGTGAAAGTACTATGCTCGCATTCCACGCACCACCGGAAGCAGTGACGAACCCGGTGATCAGATAAGGGAATATCCCCGGCAGCAGCAGTTTGCGCCATCGCTCGGCTCTGCCGAAGTGGAAAATGTCACAGACTTCCCTCAGGTCCGTCGGGATCGAGGAAGCCCCCGCAATGACGTTGAACAAGAGGTACCATTGCGTGCCCAATAAGAGCAGCGCGATCGAACCGATGCCCAATCCACCACCGAACCGAATCAGAATAAGAAGAATTACCGGGAACAATGCGGTCGCCGGGACCGATGCCGCAATTTGTGCGATCGGCTGCAGAACCGCCGACACCCTCGGCCGCAAACCAATGAAGACACCCACTGGGATCGTCCACATCGCCGCTAAAATTATGGCGGCTTCCACGCGGAGAAATGTTGCTCCGGCTCCGCGCACGATGGATATCACCTCGACCCGTGAAAGCCCCGAAAGCATGATCGCGATTTTCACTGTTGCATACGCAACGCCAGTCAGGGCCACGACCGACAACGCGCGAACTGCCAGCGCCGCTGCCCGGTTGGGCGAGGAGTTCCTCGGAGAAATGTCGTGCTTTCGCGCGAAGTGAAGGTCCAACTTCTCACGAACCGGTGCGATGGATCGATGTCCAACAAGCGTCAGCAACCGCGAACGCCGCAGCCAATCCAGAATCGGAGAGCGCGGAGCGTTCGCGGCCTCCACCTGCTCGAACTTGAATTTCCCTCCCCACGCTATGATCGGGCGCCAGACGAGTTGGTCCATGAGCACGATCACGCCGATCATCACTGCAATTCCCCACGCAATCGCCTTCGTATCGCCAGCATTGCCTGCGGTTTGAAGGTAAGAGCCGAGGCCCGGCAGACGCAGGTCACGATTGCCCAGCACGAACATCTCGCACGCCATCAAGAAAAACCAGCCGCCAGCCATCGACATCATGGAATTCCAGATCAAGCCAATCGACGCATACGGTAATTCCATCTGCACAAATCGCTGCCACCAACCGAAGCCGTACACCTGCGCTGCCTCGCGCATCTCCCTTGGAATATTCTTCAAGGACGCATAGAAACTGAATGTCATGTTCCAGACCTGCCCGGTGAAGATCAGCAGGATCGACCCAAGTTCAACTCCCAGTTGTCTGTTCGGGAAAAGCGCCACCATCGCAAGCATCACACCCGGAAGAAAACTCAGGACGGGAATAGATTGCAAGGTGTCTAGCAACGGAATGAGGAAGCGCTCAGCTCGCTTGTTGTACGCTGCCACATATCCGTAGACCAGCGTGAACCCGAGACTGATGAAGTATGCCGTCGCGAGCCGGATAACCGAAAACAGCGCGTACTTGGGCAATGCGCGTGGCGACAGATCAATGTTGGCGCCAGCTGAGATGGGCCCTACTCCGTAGTGAGCGAACGACAGCAAACCGTAGAACAAAGCGAATCCACCGAGGATGATCGGGACATCCCGTATCCACGATGACGCATGGCGCAGTGATACGCCCCACGGCGGTGTTCTGGTCGCAATGCTTGTTCGCGTGGGCAAGTTTGTCGAGTGCCTCAATGCGGACGGTCAACGTCTGCCGCTTGCAGTAAAGACAGCGTGTCAGTTTCGGAATCGTAGTTGAACATCTCGGCGTAGCGTCCCCAATTCAGGGCTGTTTCAATCTGCCGCTCGACCTCTGCCTCGGAAAAATGTTCGTCCAGAAGATCGCGAAAAAACTCGACGGGGACCTTGTGATCTGACTTGGTTTGCAACATGCCGTTCATCTGTTGCAGCAGCACTACACGGTCCAGCAGGGCTTTGCGGAACAGCAACTTCCGGGCGGAAATGTCTGCGTCTGCAAATGCCACTCCTTCAGGTGTGATCTCCACATCTCCGGCTACTGACTTGGCGAAACCGAGCAGCGTCGCAGCTTCAATGAAGGGAAGCAGATCGTCCACTTCCATCTTGAGGTCATCCGCGACGTGGTAGGTATCTTCTTTGCCTCCGCGGTCCTTGAGCAACTCAAGCAACCCCGCAACTCCACCTGGGCGCGCATGCGGCAACATTTGGGTGGCTGATTTCGCCCCCACTGGTTTCCCCAGGGGCGGAGCCAGTTGCAATTCCGGTTGCGTCATCACCTTGTAGATGTAGTCCACATACACCAGAAAGTCTGCCGAGCCGCGTTCACGCGGCTGCTGCAAACCAATCCGGAAATCGGCGCGGATCCGTGCTGGGTTCCGGCCAAGGACAATCACACGGTCAGCCAGCAAAACCGCTTCTTCTATATTGTGCGTAACCAGGAAGATGCTCTTCGTCGGAATCTTTTTCCCTAACCAGAGCTCCATTAGTTCGCCCCTGAGATTCTCGGCCGTGAGCACGTCCAGCGCTGAAAACGGCTCGTCCATGAAGAGCACTTCCGGTTCAACTGCAAGCGCGCGGGCAAATCCCACACGCTGCTTCATGCCCCCCGAAAGCTCCTTCGGATACGCCGTTTCGAATCCCTTCAGTCCTACCGTATGCAACGCTTTGATTGCGCGGCGATGCCGTTCCTTGTGCGGCATTGCGTGCGCAAGCAGCGGCGCTTCCACGTTCTCCACAACCGTCAGCCATGGAAAAAGCGCGAAGCTCTGAAACACAATGGCCACATTCGGAGCGCAATCGCAAATCGGCTTGCCATGCCACAGGACTTCACCGGAAGACGGATCTGAAAGCCCGGTAAGCATTCGCAGAAGCGTAGACTTGCCGGAACCGGATGGTCCGAGCAGCGCGATAATCGATCCGGCTTCAACCGTCAGATCCGTGGCCGCGATGACCAGAATCTGGTGGCCGTCCGGTTGCAAATAACGCTTTTCGACAGCCCGTGCCTCAATAATCCGTTCGCCTACTTCCGGAACCTCTGCCTTGATGACTGCCGGTACGACTACCGACCGTCGCTCCTCGACATGCGAGTCACCCGGCGGCTTTCCCGAAAGTTCATCCATCAGGTAACGCCATGCTTCCTCAGGCAGTTCGTCGAAGAACCGTATGCGATCGTCGGCATTCATCGCGTCAACTATCGCTCGCAGTTCTCGCGGGCGCGAGTGTAACAACACGTATTGATCGTAATAAGGGAGATTCGGCAGCAGTACGGCGGCAAACTCGATGGGAAGCAGGCGAAAAAGTGTCGACTGTTGTTCAGTCGGGAGGGTTAGCAGATTCTCTGCGGCGGTTGAAAGCTTAAATTGTTGCAGCAGCGCGACCGCTTCATCCCACCTCCCTTGGGAGGTCAATTCGCGAAACTGCTCCGATGTTGGCAGGTTCATATCCCTCCGATGGACAGGGTATCACTCGCGAGCGACGAAACGCAGCAAGCCTTCGTTACCGCGACGGCGAAGAAACACGGGAAGTGATGCGGGTGCTTGGCAACCTGCCGTCCAGAGCTAGCTGGGCGCCTAACCCAATGCAGTTTTTCATATTAACAAGGCGCAATCGGCAGGCGTATATACCTGCAATCCGTTCTTGTGCGATTTCAGAAGTGGGCCGACCATCGTGATCATTGGTTCGCGCGAGGCGGGTTTGGCAGCTTCACTCACCTAACCAACAAAACATACGCACAGCCAGGGGGCTTCCGGGTTCGAAGACAGGAGACTCTTATGGGATCAAGCTTCATTTGCTTGGAGAAGCGTCTGATTGCACGCTCCGCGATACTCATCGCGCTGGTCGGCGTACTAAGTGTGGTGGCAGCAGCAGGCCCACCAAAATGGCGACAACTTTGAAACCATGGGGAGCGTTTCCTTCCAGCACATTTTTTCACCCAATGCGATTGGCTGGGCGCGGGGAATGGTCCGGGATCACTCCAGTGATTTGTATTCCAATCCGTCGTCGTGGCCGATCATTGCATTCCAGCACAACTACTTCAAGGAAGGATACTTTAACGGGAGTGTCTCCGTTCATCACGGAAGGCATGAGTGGAAGGCGGGCATCGAATCCGACGTCTTGTTCCTGCATGAAAACTTCAGTGACGTTATTCCCTCCAGCGGTATCTCGCAATTCGATTCTGGCACCACAACCTCGTTTGCCTTTGTCGGCAGCCGTCCGGACCTCGAGCAATCGGCTTTCGTCCAAGACGCCATCCGTCTCGGCAAGTGGACGGTCAATGCGGGTCTGAGATGGGACCACTATCAGTTGCTCGTAAATCAGTACGGATTGAGTCCGCGCCTCTCGGTTGCGCGCTACTTTCCCTCCGTCGGTGTGAATCTTCACATCTCCTACGATCGAGTCTTCCAAACGCCGTCATTCGAGAACATTCTTCTATCGAGTTCTCCGAGTGTGCAGAATTTTGAACCCTTTGTCGTGCGGCAACCGATTCAGAAGAGCCGGAGCGCCGCTAATATCATTTCGGCGTAGGTAAGCATCAGTTACGGCTTGCCTTCCGACACTTTGATCTCTTCGAGAACCTTCACCAGCCATACCGCCGCTTTACCGACAACATTCGTACATTTGTCATCGTGTCCTCCAAGAGCCTCGAATGCTTGATACTCTTCAGGAACATACAGCTTGAATCCGCCACGCCCCATGATTTTCCGTTGAATATCGGCGCAGTTGAAGCTTCCGTATTCGGCATCGAAGTATTCCTTGAATTGCCGTACATAAGCTGCTGAATTTCGCATGCTGCGCTTATCACTTAAGTTATCGATGCTGCGCCCATGGAGGCTGCTGATGAGCATAGCCCCGCCGAGGAACGCGCCACATGGCCCCTCTCCGGTGAGGGCAATCCCGCCAGAAAGCCCACTTGCGGCTTTAAAAACTTCCGGCGGCACATCGTATAAGTCCTTTGCTGCAAGGAGCACACACTGGCAACAGCCCCCTTGGTTCTTTTCAGCCAGAAACCCAGCCTCATGTACGTGCGCTAACTTACGATCATCAACCATGTCCTGCTTCCTCTCGTTTGAGTTTAGGCGAAACTCAAACATCCTTGCCAGCCATCGCCCGATTTCATTGGGAGATGGTGAAGCTCAGACCGGAACATGGTCAGCTACCTCAAATCAGGTCTGTGTGAATCGACAAAACAAAAGCCCACTTCAAAGTGGGCTTGTTTAGTCTGGGTTGTACATCGGGCAGTGTCACCTACCCAACAGTACCATTTAGATTCCTAAATTACTGAATCTAAATGGCGGGGTCGACGAGACTCGAACTCGCGGCCTCCGCCGTGACAGGGCGGCGTTCTAACCAACTGAACTACGACCCCGCGTGATTACGCGGATACAATCTCGACCCGGTGGGCCGTCGAACGGTTCCGAAAGGCTTCAGGAGGTGGTGGGCAGTGAGGGACTCGAACCCCCGACATCCTGCTTGTAAGGCAGGCGCTCTAACCAACTGAGCTAACCGCCCTTACGGTGCTCCCGCTTACCGGTTGTCACGCGGCTACGGGGGCGGCCTCATACGGAACCAACTCGCAAGTCGAGTATATGGAAGACTTGGGGCATCGGTCAACCCCACTTTGGAAAACAGACGGAATGGACATAAGCAGGATGAACAGGCATCCGCATTGGGATACTCGGAATCCAATGTACACGTAGTATTTTCCGCATGCCGACCGAAATTTCCTCTGTTCGCAGGTGAAAAATGAAAGCCATTTTGTTTGTAGATGACCATGAAGTGTTGGCCCGATTGAGCTGCGAAATTCTGGAGATGCAGGGCTACCGGGCGGAATACGCCTACAACGCCAACGATGCGCTGGCAAAATTTGAACGCGACAAGTTTGACATGCTGGTGACCGACTATCGCATGGAGGGCATGAACGGTCTGGAACTCGCCAAGTTGATCCGGCAGAAATCTCCAGAGATTCCCGTCATCATTGTGACCGGCTACTCCCCGGTGGAGCACTCCGACGGGATCGTGGATGCCTGGCTTGAAAAACATCACCTCTTCCCCGCATTACTCGACAAAATAAAATCGATCCTGGGAGAAAAAGATCCGGAGGAGAAAGAGACTTTGAGCGCCTGATCCGCACGAGATTCCGTGCTGCCGCGAATCGGTGAGGTGTGCGCCGGGTTCCCCACCCTGCTACACTTTTTTCATGAAGCGTTTAATCGTAAATGCCGACGATTTCGGATTAACGCATGGAGTGAATCGCGCAATTGTCGCATGCCATGAACGAGGGATCGTATCATCAGCAACCCTGATGCCTACAGGGGCCTGCTTCGATGAAGCCGTGGCCCTGACTGCACAGATGCCGCGGTTGAGTGTGGGATGCCACATTGTGATCGCTGATGGCGTACCGCTGCTCCCACCGAATGAAGTGCGCTCGCTATTGGCTCCCGGCACCGACCGATTCTACAACTCAATTGGCGAGGTCGTGCGCGCAGTCGCGCGGGGACGATTCCGGTCAGAAGAAGTAGAAGCCGAAGCATGGGCGCAATTTGCTCGTCTGCAACGCTCGGAACTCAACGTGTCGCACTTCGATGCACACAAACACGCCCACATGTTTCCTTCGATCCTCAAGCCTCTGCTTCGCGCGGCGTCCGCACATGGGATTTCAGCGGTCCGCAATCCATTTGAGGCTCCAGGAATGGTTACTTTTCACGAAGCGCGCGGCAATCACATGCTGCTGGTCCGCAAGGCTGAGACCACGCTGCTGCGCGCCTTTCTGAGCAGACGTTGGCTGAGCACGGTACACGCTGCAGGATTTTCCACCACGGACGGCAGCCTCGGCGTCGTCAGCACAGGCACGCTCAACGAGGCACGCTTGCGCGCAATGCTCGAGAAGGTGCCGCAGGGCACCTGGGAACTTGTGTGCCATCCCGGATACAACGACAGCGACCTGGCAGCGGTGCGCACCATCTTGCGCGAATCGCGCGAGGTAGAGATGAAGACCCTGCTGGGTATTACTCGAAATGAGTTGCGCGACAAGTATGGCGTCGAACTGGTGCCGTACCCCAAATCGCCGCAAACGGCTTTTGTCTAACCCCCACGTTAGCCAATCGATGGCAAATGCGGACCAGCAACTTTTCTTTACCCATGGAGAGCGATGCGGATCGGTATAACATGTTATCCGACTTATGGCGGCAGCGGCGTAGTGGCTACCGAACTTGGCATTGAGTTGGCCAATCGTGGCCACGATATTCACTTCATCTCGTATTCGCAGCCAATTCGGCTGACCGAACCGCATCCTCGCATCCATTTTCACGAGGTCGAGGTCTCGCAATATCCCCTCTTTGAATATCCGCCCTACGATTTAGCGTTGGCGACCCGGATGGCTGAGGTCGCCGAGCTTTACGATTTGGATCTGCTGCACGTTCACTACGCGATTCCTCACTCAGTAAGTGCAATGCTGGCGCGGCAAATGCTGGCTGACGACCATGTTCGGCAACCTCGGCGCCTGCCTTACGTAACCACGCTGCACGGGACCGACATCACGCTGGTGGGACTCGACCGCTCCTACCTGCCGATCACCCGCTTTTCGATTGAGCAGAGCGACGGCGTCACCGCTATCTCGCACGATCTGAAGAAGTCAACGCTTGAAAGCTTCGCCATCACCAAGCCGATTCACGTCATTCACAATTTTGTGAACTGTGACCTGTATCGGCGCACTGAGCAAGCAATGGAACGGCGCATTGAATTCGCCAGGCCCGATGAGCGCTTGCTGGTGCATCTGTCGAACTTTCGTCCGGTGAAGCGGGTAACCGATGTGGTTGAGATATTCGACCGCGTGCAGAAGAAGATTCCGGCACGTCTGATGATGATTGGTGATGGCCCGGATCGCCGCGCAGCAGAACGCCTGGCATGTGAAAGAGGGATCCACAACAAGATTCATTTCATGGGCAAGCAAGACTTGATCCACGAAAAGTTGGCGCTGGCGGACGTGATGCTGTTGCCAAGCGAGATGGAGTCCTTTGGCTTGGCGGCCCTGGAAGCGATGGCCTGCGAAGTCGTTCCCGTTGCTTCACGCGTGGGCGGATTGCCGGAGGTAGTGGAAGATCATAAAGATGGATTCCTTGCTCCGGCCGGAGACGTGGATGCGATGGCTGCCTGCGCCCTGGAGGTGCTGACGGACGATGCCCTGCTCGCAACCATGCGCAAGGCTGCGCGGGCAACCGCCAAGGCAAGATTCTGCACTACGAAGATCATCCCACAATACGAAGCGCTCTATCGCGGACTGGTGGAGCGCAAGTAACCTGAGATATAGCGACCTAAAACATAGAACCGAGCACAACCCAAAATTCCACATAGGACGCGGTGAATGAGACCCCGCGCGAAGGACGCAGACGAGCTCATGAATCGCAATCCTATCCTCGATTTCGAAATCGACAAATCCCAGATTCGATATGTTGGCCACGATCTCCAGCGTCCCGAGTGCATTCTCGCCGAACCGGACGGAACACTGTGGGCTGCTGATGCGCGCGGCGGCGTGGCTAAAATTCAGGCGGATGGTACGCAGACAATCATCTCGCAGAAGCATTCGGTTGGCTTTGGAAAAGCGGAAGATGAAGCGACCCAATATCTCACCGGAACTCTACCGAACGGACTCGCCTTCGCAAAGAACGGCGACATCCTGATCTCGAACTTCGGAACCGATTGCCTGGAAATCATGTCGCGCGATGGCTCAACCCGCGTCCTCGCCGACAGCATTGACGGAGAGCCGATTGGGAAAGTTAATCTCGTACTCCGCGATTCCCAGGATCGGATCTGGATCACGGTCACAACGCGAGTCAAGAATTGGATGAAGGCGCTGCGCACCGATCTTCCGGACGGTTACATCGCGCGTTACATTGAAGGCAAGAATGGCAAGGATGGCAAGTTCCACATCGTTGCCGACGGCTTCCGCTTTACGAATGAGATCCGCTTCGACGCTAAGGAAGAATGGCTATACGCCGTTGAGACGACTGGAGGATGCATTAGCAGGTTGCGGATCGATGGCGAGGGCAGGTTGTCTGGCCGGGAGATTTTCGGACCATCCCATCTTGGCAAGGGTGCATGGCCCGATGGCATCGCCTTCGACAGCTTCGGAAACCTCTGGGGAACGATGGTGTATTCCGACAAGCTGTTTGTGCTTACCCCTGAAGGTGAACTCAAAATTCTGCTCGACGAAGGCGATCCTAAGAAGGTTGCGGCGCTTGAAGAGCAGTTCTTCGCAGGCCAGGTAACAGAAGAAGTGTTGTTCGCCACCGGCCAGGGGATTGCTCCCTGGATGGCGAGCGTTACCTTCGGCGGTCCTGATCTTCGCACCGTTTATCTCGGCGCGCTGAAAGAGAAACGCATTCCCAGTTTCCGCGTCCCAATTCCTGGACTGCCCATGGTCCACTGGCCGGAGCCATAGGCTATCGTGGACTGTTGGAGCGCAAGTCGTAATTGACGCCGTCCATTTCTCCGCTGTGGGGAATGGGCAAAAGGATGCGGACGATGGTTCCTGCGCCGGTACGGCTTTCGACTTCGATGCGCGCCGCATCACTGTAGAGCACGTTCAGTCGCTCACGCACGTTTGCCATTCCGATGCCCGCCCCACGCTGCGGCGCGTTCCATTCGCTAACGTCTGAGCCGGGTTCGACGATGCCGACGCCGTCATCCTCCACTTCGATTACGAGCATGCCTTCCACAGTCCTGCAGCGGAGATAAATTGTGCCTCCGGTAATCTTGGGTGCGATGCCATGCTTGATCGAGTTCTCAACAATGGGCTGGATCAGCATGGTGGGAATCACGACATCCATGCAGGCTGGATCGAATTCCTTCACCACCTTGAGGTTATCGCGTCCAAAGCGAATTACCTCGATATCAAGATAGTCATCGACAAACTCGAATTCTTCACGCAGTTCGACAAAAGAATCGCCCTTCTTAAGCAGGCGGCGAAGAATCTTTGAGAGCTTCAAAATCATTTCGCGCGCGGTATCCGGATCAAAACGTACGAGAGACGCCACCGAGTTCAGCGTGTTAAACAGGAAGTGCGGATTAATCTGGCTCTGCAGCGCCTCCATGCGGGCCTGCAGCAGAAGGCGTTCCTGCTCCTCAAGCTTCATTTCAATGCGCGTGTTGTTCAGCACCTTGAGCGCAATCGCCACCGTCATCACGGTTGCTGCATAAATTGCGGCCCGGACCAGCCAGTTTGGTGAATCGAGGGCCCATGTGTGGCGCGGGGAAAACGCTGCAGTCTCCAGTCGCAGAAACTGCAGCCCCAGAATCATGAAGAAAAACGTGGTCTGCCAGTCGATGAATGACTTCGCAATCGAGCGCCGAATCCATCGATAAATACTCAGGTCGAACAACGGGCTGAACGACCAGATGGCTTCACGATCCTTCGCCAACTCACGCAGAAATCCCGCACTGAGGCCGGCAATAACATTCAGCGGCAGGTTAAGGTACTGGTGCATGAACAGATAAGGCAGAGAAACCAGTATTCCGCCGCAGACACCGGCGGTGCGTCCGGCGATAACACCCAGCAAAATCGCGGCCTCAAAAGAAACGTCGGCAGCAAGAAAGTTCTTGACCGTGCCGCGCACCAGCACGCCCAACATGAAGGGTCCGCCGATGTACAGGACCATCTCCATCTTTTCCCAGATGTCGCGATCCTCATGAAAAAGCAGCACGCGAAAACGCCGCGAACGCGCCAGCACACTGCTGACTGCGGCACTGACGCCGAGCTGAATCAGGAGCGTGATGAGGATAAGAGACTGATCGATCATGGGCGATTACCCCTGGCTTTCGGCACGAGCGGCCTGCGCGGCGCGGGCGATCAATTCTGGGATGAGATCCGCCGAGGGCACGCCGCCCTGGGCAAGATCACGAGTGCCTCCGCCACGTCCACCGGCGGATGTGACGATGGCCTTAAGCGCAGCGCCCGCGTTGAATGAACCGCCGGGCGACTGGGCAAAAACCAGCGTGGGAGTTCCCTGCCCCGCTCCGACCAGCGCGATCACCCCGGGCTCGGAGGACACCAACTTCTGCGCGAAAAGCTTGATAAACGCAAGGTCTCGCTCGGCGAAGAACTCAGCCACTATTTTGCGTCCAGATTCGACGGGAGTGCGTGCAAGCGCCTGTCCCGCTGTGAGTTCGGCGATTTCCTCAAGCAGCTTATGCTGCTGCTTTTGCGCGGCCTTGCCGGAATCGAGTAACTTCTGTGTCTGCTGCGGGACTTCCCAGAGGTGTGAGGAGTAGAGCGCCGCCGCTGCGGTAAGGACCTGAAAATCCTTGCGCGCAAACCGCAGGGCACGGGCTCCGCAGACGAACTCGACGCGAATTCCCTGTTTAACTTTCTCTACCTTGCGAAGCTGTATGTTGCCAATCTGCCCGGTAGTCTTTACGTGAGTTCCGCCGCAAGCACACAGGTCCACGCCACGTACTTCGATGATCCGGAGAGTTTCGTGCGCAGCCTCGGGAATCTTGCGGAGCCCGATTTTGCGCGCCTGTTCGGGTGTTGCTTCATGCATCAGGACCTGGCGGTCATCCCACACAATTTGGTTAGCATGGCGCTCGGCCTGTTCGAGATACGCCGGACTGAGGCTTCCGACTTCAAGGTCGATCGTGCAGCTTTCCTCGCCCATGTGGAAGCTAACAGTCGGCGCTTCAAATAGCGCGAGAAACGCAGCCGAAAGCACATGCTGCCCCGAGTGCTGCTGCATGTGATCCTGTCGGCGATCCGCATCAATGAACCCTCGCACGTGCAACGGGAGGACGAGCGGAGCGGTGAGGCCCTCTACGACGTGCAAAATTGTGCCATCGGACTCGTCCTCGATAACTTCGCATACGCGAACCTTAGGAATCGGCAGAGGCACAGCACCATCGCCGACCCCTGTGACGAAGTCGATCCATCCGGTATCGAAGGTCTGTCCGCCGCTGGTGGGATAGAACGCGGTTCGGTCGAGAACGAGGGCGTGGCGTCCATCGGCGAGTTCGCAGATCGCCTCGGCGGAGGCGGTGAAGTCGTAGAGAAATGAGTTCTGGTAGTAAAGGTGCTCGGTCATAGCTATCAGGTGGAATGATAACGCCTTTACGGTACGGGGCGAAAACACAACGTGGGGCGGCCACGCCGCTTGAGTCAGAGCAACAGCAACTACATACCCCTTAGGGTGGGAGGGCGTTGCTTCCCAGGTTATCGCCGAAAAAGCACTGGCGCGAACCTGGGGCACCCGACGTTTGTCCACGAACGCCCTATAGCTTCCTCAACAGCGCGCTATTCCTCCTGAACAATTTCCGTTCCCGTCTCCGCTGGAATCCCGGCATCCCGGCGCGTTTGTCTTTGATGCGGAGGGCTTGCTGCTTCGCCTCTTCGCGGTGTCCGGTTTCAGCGAGGAATTCAGCGTAGTTCACTTGGGTTTCGGTAAGGGTTGACGTGCGCAGGACATTCTCGAAGAGGCGTTGAGCGCGGTCGAGGTCCCCGGTCTTCCAGTCGGCGAGGGCGAGCAGTCCGGCGGCGCGCTGGAAGTCGTAACCAGCGTCGGCAGTGACAACGCGTTCAAGGTCGGCGCGGGCGGCGGCAAAATCACCCAGTTCGACCTCGGCGAGACCGCGGCGGTAGAAGGGGTCGAGCGAATCCGTACGCTGCGCGAGAGCTTTGTCGAAACAGGCACGGGCTCCGGCCCAATCGCGCTTGTCGAGCCGCAGCAGACCGAGTTCTTCGTAATTCCCTGCCGAGGGATTTTGCCGGATATCGGCTTCGACTTCGCGCAGACGGCGGCCTCGTTCGACGAAGCGGAAGGCGCCGGGATCGAAGAGTTCGGGGAGCCATTCTACGGCCAGATAGATCAGCGCGCCCAGTGGGCCCATGAAGATAATGAGGAAGAGCCAATAGGAACTGGGCTGGCGGCGGGCGTAATGAATCAGGGCCATCACCATCAAGACAATGCCGAATATGCCCCATGAAAAATATCGATAGATCATCTGAAGAATCCTAGCATCCTAAGTTGCTGGAGCAGAAGTTGTAAAATCGAGTGTAAATGTCCTCCGTTCGTCTGATTGCAATCGATATAGATGGAACTCTGCTGGATTCCAACTTCCAGGTGAGCGAGCGCAACCTCGCGACGTTGCGCCGCGCCCACGAGCAGGGGGTTGAAATTCTGCTGGCAACCGGGCGCAGGCATACCTTCGCGCTTCCGGTGGCTCGCGCGCTGGGCTTTGAGTCGGCGCTCATCAGCTCGAATGGCGCGATCACAAAGACCAGCGATGGCAAGCTCTTCCACCGCGATCCCCTGCCTCTGGCGTCGGTTCTGGAACTGGTTGCGCATATGACGGACTTCCGGCGGAACCTGGTAATCACCTTCGACGGCGAGGATGACCGGCCGCTAATGCTGGAGACGCTGGACGAATTAAACGCATCGATCAGCAGATGGCTCGAAAAAAATGCGCAGTACCTGCGTTTCGTGCATCCGATTGAGAGTGGGTTGACCAGCGATCCGATTCAAGCGATGTTCTGTGGAACCGTGGAGCGCATGATTGCCGCGCAAAAGCAGCTAAAGAAGAACAAAGCCTTGCTAACCCGCATCACTGCCCTGAAGACTCAGTACGATGAGCGCAATCTGTGCATGGTTGATATCTTGAACCGAGGCTGTACCAAGGGTGCGGCGCTAAAGCGATGGGCGGCACACAGGGGATACCTGCCGGGAGAAGTAATGGCAATCGGCGATAACTATAACGACATTGAAATGTTGGAATTTGCCGGGCACCCATACATTATGGGCAATGCGACCGAGGAATTGCGCGACCGTGGGTGGAATACCACTCTTAGCAACAATGAGCATGGCGTCGCGAATGCTATTGAAGCAGCCTTGGAAGGACTAGAATAGCCGAATGAGATCCCTCCGCCTGATGGCGACCCTCGTGCTGTTGGCGAGCACCGCTTTTGCGGTGGAGATCGCGGAATTGCACAACGGGTTCACCATTCGCCATCGGACTCGCGAGACGCGGGGCGGTCTCGTGCGGCTCTACCTCGACGACGAAAAGAAGATGTTTGTTGACGTCCCCTCTGAGGACGTAGAGATGTACTCCAGCGAGCCGGACCCTGTGTTGCCCGTGGTAGCAGAGGCTCCCAAGCCTGCAAAAAGCACGGTCCAGATCGTCAGCGAAGCCTCGGAGAAGCACGGCGTAGATTCCGATTTCATCCACAGCGTCATCAAGCAGGAAAGCGCAGGGAACGCCAACGCCGTCTCCCGTACAGGAGCGCGCGGACTGATGCAGTTGATGCCCGGAACGGCCTTGCAACTGGGCGTGAATGATAGCTTCAGCCCCGAGCAAAACGTACACGGAGGCACGACCTACCTGAAGGAACTTCTGGAGCGCTACAAGGGAGACGCCATCAAGGCGCTGGCCGCTTACAACGCAGGTCCCGGCGCGGTAGATCGCTACAATGGCATTCCACCTTACCGTGAGACCCAACAGTACGTGAAGCGCGTCGTCAGCGACTACAATAAGAGCAAACAAAATAAAGAGAAAGCCGACGAAACTCCAGACGCCGCTACCACACCAAATGTGGGTGCAGATGACTCTCCGCGGGCGGCAAAGTAGCTCAAAGATAAGGACATCCCCAACCTCAAAAACAATACCGCTGTAGAGTGCACGGTCGATTCTTCCCATCTTAGCCAACTACGGCTAAACATGGGGCACACGGCATTTTTTATTGTTCCATCCCAGCCAGCCCGTGATTTAGTAGAATTAGAGATGGCATCCGCCCTGCCTCAATAAGGTTTTGCTTGAAAGGCACTTGCGAACTCCAGCCCGGCTCGCTCTCCCCTCTATGAAGAAGAAGCAGATTTTTTCGCTCGTTGTGATTGCGGCGATCCTCGGCGCGCTGGTTTATTTCCAATTCCGTTCATGGCGCACATTCGACTGGGCTAAATTCCGTCAATATACGGGTGGCGTGAGCCTTTGGCACATTAGCTGTGGTGTCGCGCTGATCTACTTGGCATATGTGTTGCGGGCGATTCGCTGGGCAATCTTTCTAAAACCTACCGCGCCCACCAGTTTCCGCCGCCTCATCGCTCCGCAAATCATTGGCTTTGCTGCCTTGGGGTTGTTTGGCCGGGCCGGTGAGTTTGCCCGTCCCTATCTGATTGCGCGTAAAGAGAAACTGACATTCACTTCGCAACTCGCGGTGTGGACGGTGGAACGCTTCTTCGATCTCGGCGCAGTTCTGGTGCTGATGGCTGGGTTTCTTGCGTTGAAGGGCGGAACCCTCGCGCAGGTTTTACTGCAAGCTGTGCGCGGCGGAATACGCGCCGCAGTACGCAATGCGGGACACGAGTTACCGGCCGCATTTGTAGCGCTGTTGGCTATGGCGCTGCTCTTCGTATTGGTCAAAAAGGCTTCCGGAAGAGTTGCGATGATGTTGAGGTCGCGCCTGCAATCGTTCAAGGAAGGCTTCAACACCATTCACGACATGAAGTCCCTGGTTCAACTGGTCGTGGTTTCCCTGTGCATGTGGCTGATGATAGCTGGGGCCTACATCGAAGTCCTGCACGCCTATCCGCAGATTCCAGTCACGGTTTCGGGCGATGCGTCCGGGGTACAGCGCGTGGCGCGCATGAATACCATGAAACTGGAGGACGTGTTGCTTGTAATGGGTTCCAGTATGTTGGGCTCGGTAGTCCAGTTGCCCGGAGGTGTTGGCGGATCGCAGTTGGCGGTCATCGGCGTCCTGCAGTCCAATCTCTTCAGCAGCGAGCCTTATAACATCACGCGAGAACTGGCCGTGAGTTGCGGAATCATGCTCTGGCTGGTGACCTTCATGTCGGTGATACCGGCAGGAGTGTTGCTGGCGCGCTTTGAGAAGATTTCCTTCCTCCGGCTCTCCGAAGAAAGTGCGCAGGAAGAGGACGCAGCAGAAGAGGATACAGCAAAAGCAATCTAAATCGGTTCGGTACTGATACAATCCCGCTGATACGTTTAAGCCTCTACGGTTCCAAAAGAAGGCGTAGTGACCGGTTGAAGTTACTCCGGGGCAGTACAACTTATTTGAGCGTTGCTGGGATTTCTTGCTGCGCTCGGGATGACACCTCAGGGGAGCTGCATCATGAAATGTCCCTTTTGCGGATTTGATCAAGACAAGGTGGTTGACTCGCGCGAGAGCAAGGAAGGCGAATCCATTCGCCGCCGCCGCGAGTGCCTGCGCTGTGAAAAGCGATTTACAACCTACGAACGCATCGACGAAATTCCCTACATGGTGGTGAAGAAAGACGGACGCCGCGAGAAGTTCGAACGCCAAAAAGTGCTCAGCGGATTGCTCCGTGCCTGCGAAAAACGGCCTGTCCCAATCAGCCAACTCGAACAGATTGTGAACGAGGCAGAAACCTTCGTAATTGACAGTCCCGAGCGCGAGCGCAAGACAGGCGAAGTGGGCGAACTGATCATGAATCGCCTGCGCAACCTCGACAAGGTGGCCTACGTGCGCTTCGCCAGTGTGTATCTGGATTTCAAGGATGTACACGAATTCATGTCGGAGTTGCAGGATCTTCTGCGTTCGAAAGATGTGCGCGAGGCTAAAGCAGCACTGGCCGCCGCCGAAAAGAAACCAGCGAAGCAATAGCCGGCAATCGCCGCATCATGACAGGATGAAAACCGAATGGCACACAAAGTTACGCTGATTCCGGGCGACGGAATCGGTCCTGAAGTTACCAATGCAGCGGTCCGAATTCTGGAAGCAACGGGAGTGAAGTTTGAGTGGGAGAGCTTTGCTGCCGGAGCCGACGCCTATGCGAAGTATCATGAGTACATTCCAAAGGAACTCACCGAGTCCATCGAGCGCACCCACGTGGCTTTGAAAGGTCCGGTGACCACCCCTATCGGCGGTGGATTCAGTAGCATCAACGTGCAACTGCGAAAGCAGTTCGAGCTATTCTGCAATTTCCGCCCAATCCGCAATCTCCCGGGCGTGACCACGCGCTATCCCGGCGTCGATCTCATCATCATTCGTGAAAACACCGAGGGGCTTTACTCCGGTATTGAGCATGAAGTGGTTCCGGGCGTGGTTGAGAGCATAAAGATCATCACCGAAAAAGCTTCGACCCGCATCGCGCGCTGGGCCTTCGAATATGCCCGCAAGGTTGGACGCAAGAAAATACACGCCATTCACAAAGCGAACATCATGAAGCTCTCCGACGGATTGTTCATTCGCTGCTCGCGCAATGTCTCCAGGGAGTATCCAGAGATTTCCTACGGCGAGCACATCATCGACAACACCTGCATGCAGCTTGTGACCAATCCGTACCAGTACGACATGCTTCTGCTGGAAAACCTCTATGGAGACATTGTCAGCGATCTCTGCGCCGCCTTCGTCGGGGGGCTCGGACTCGTGCCGGGCGCAAATTTCGGACACGCGTGCGCCATCTTTGAAGCCGTGCACGGCTCTGCCCCAGACATCGCAGGAAAGGGCCTTGCCAACCCAACGGCGGTTACACGCTCGGGCATCTTGATGCTGCGCCACCTCGGCGAACAGGATGCTGCGGACAAGGTGAAGTACGCGGTTCATTCCGTCTACCGCGAGGGCAAACACATCACACGCGACATGGGCGGCATAGCCAGTACAAACGAATTTGCCGACGCCGTAATAGGAGCCATGGAGAGTACCGCGTGGCGCGTGCAAGCCGCCAAGGAAACCAACCCAGTCTAGGCCCAATCACTTGATCTAAAAGAAACGGCCCCGGCACATGAGATGCACCGGGGCCGATATTTTTTGCAAGCTATGGCCCGACGCCTCCGTTGTGGCAGTCGGAGCAGTTTACGGCGGATAGGTCACCCAGTTCGACGGGGTGCTTGTAGGTCATGGCGGTGTTGGCCACTGCGGAAGGCAAGATGCCATCTTCCTGCCCAAGCACGGTGTGGCAGGAGTTGCACTCCTTGGTGATGACCTTGCCGTCTTTGCTGGTGTGGTTGCCGTCATGGCAACGGAAGCAGCCATTGAAGTAATAATGGCCAACGTTGTCTGGGTGAGTACGCCAATCCACCTTCATCTCCGGGAAGATGTTTTCGCGGAAGATGCGCTGCAACTCCATCACCATGTTCTGGATGTCACCGGAACGACTGCTAACCAGTTGCGGGTATTTGTCCTTGTAGAACGCTGGTATCGCCTTCGCAATGGCGGCCTGAGCCTGCTCGTTGGTCTTGTATTCGGCGGTCAGGATCTGAACACCCTGCTGCTTTGCAAACGGCAGCGTGGGGCTGATGCGGTGCGAGGCCATTGCCTGATCAACCGAGCGGTCCGGCGGTGTGTACACGTGCGTCGGACGATTGTGGCAATCGATGCAGTCCATTCGCCGCTGTTCGAGTTTGCCGAGTGCGGCCGGGTCGGTTCCAGCAGCGGTGTACTCGGTCACATTGCCATTGGGATCGGTCTTGCGGACCCAGGAGATATTCTGGCGCTTGGGGTCGCTCTTGTACTCAATCTTGTTGGCAATGTTCATGTGCCAGTGAATTCCGGCGGCCTGTCCTGAGTTCGGATCGCCACCACCAGTTTTGATGAGCAACCGTACCTGGCGGGGCGTATTGGCTTCGTCCGCGCCAAAATGGTTGAAGACCTTGAGTTGTGCTCCCCAGAACTGCCGCGGCCAGTGGCACTGCTCGCAGGTTTGCGAGGCGGGACGAAGGTCCGTAACCGGCGTTTGTATGGGATGCGGATAGGTTCCAAGCACCGTCTTGACAACCTGGCGCAGCCCCGACATTTTCGATTTCACATACCAGCTTGCGCCGGAGCCAACGTGGCACTCCACGCAACTGACGCGGGCGTGAGCCGAGTGATCGTGGGCGGTGTGCTCGGGGTGCATCACGGTATGGCAGAGTTCTCCGCAGAACGTGGTGGAGTCAGTGAACTCATAGGCGCGATAGCTGCCAACGGCACTAAGCAGGATAAAGACGAAAACGAAGCTCAGGAAAAAAACAAGACGGCTGCGCTGTCCGGGTAGGTTGAGGTCGATCTTGGGAAGCTTTTCTGCACCTGGGATCGCTTCGAGACGGCGATGACGCTCTCGCAATACACCGAAAACCGTGAGAGCAAGTCCACCCACAAGAAAGCCCGGAAGCACCATATAGGCGAGAATCCCGATATATGGATTGGGCTGGGCCGAAGTTACGTCAATGATGAACAGGATGATGATGTTGGCTAGAGCGATGGCCGCCAATGCAAGTCCTGAGAGGCTGATGTAGTTACGCAATAGCGATCTGTAGGAGAACCCCTCGGTCTGTTGGGGGATGGGCGTATTCGGCCCGGGATCGGTCATTCGAATCTCCTGCGACGGTGATGAGGCAAACGCTGTGCTGTCGCGTAGAACTGGAGCGCGGCAGCAGACCGTTGGGCTGGTCTGCTGCCCTGCAATGCCTCACTTCTTGGTAGATACGTGATAGGTTTTGTCTTCGTCTCCGGCGTCGCCTTCGTACTTCGACAGCGTCGCGGAATCGAGTCCATGTTCTTCCTGGTAATGCTCGACTGACATCTTGCCATCGATAAACGCAAAGTTCACCGGGTAGGTGTCAGGATCGAGAATAACCTGGTAGAAGTGCCAGACGATGATCGCCAATGTGGCCAGAATCGCCTCGTAGAAGTGAACCGTTATCGCAACATCGACCCACCAGCGCGGAACTACGCTGGCAAATGTAACCTTGAACCAGATCATGAACCCGGTGCTGGCCATGACCAATGTGCCCCAGATCAGCGCCCAGTATTCCATCTTTTCCGCGTACGTAAAGCGCTTGAACTGCGGCTTCTTGCTGGAGAATCCAAGATAGTAGGTGACGACATCCACCATGTCAGTGGCATCCTTCAACTCGGGCAGCATATCCAGAAGCATGCGTCGTCCCTCGGCGGTGAAGGCGAGGTAGAAGACATGGTAGAGACCCGCCAGAATCATTACAATGCCGGCGAAGCGGTGAACATAGCTGCGTCCGATTTCGTTGACGAAGAGGAAGCGGGTCGCGGCGTCAGGATACTTGAGTGCAAATCCCGAAACCACCAGCGTGAGGAACGAGACAAGCAGCAGGAAATGCTGAACGCGTTGGCTCCCAGTCATCCGGACAACCACGCGGGGGCCGTTGGCGTGGTGACTGCCATACTTGCGCCGATCGGCTGTTTTGCGCACAAAGATCATTAGATTGTGCAAGAACATGAAGCCGATGGTGCCAACGATCATCAGAACGTAAACGCCCCGAACCCAGTTGTTGACCTTGTTACCAAAATCGGCCTTGGCGACAGCCTCGGGGTCGAGGTGAATCTGGCCCTTGGCAAAGTTTGCGTTGGCGCCTGTATGGCACTGTCCGCACGTTCTGACCAGGTTTGCCGAATTAATGGTGGAAGCAGGATCGGACGATGGCAGAATGTTGTGCGTTCCGTGGCACGATGAGCAACTCGCAGTGTTCGTGGAACCCACCGCGTTTGCCATGCCGTGATAGCTTGCGTTGTAGCTTTCCGTGCGTCCTCCCGGAATGCCAAACTCCTGCGTCATCCTCACATTGTTGTGGCACTGCGCGCATGTCAAGTTGCCCTGATTCGTGCCGGATACCGCAGACAACTTGTCCTTAGTGGCCTTGATGGTGTGAACGCCATGGCAATCAGTGCAAACCGGAGCGTGCATGTTACCCGCGGCCATCGACTTGCCATGGATGCTCTTCAGGAACTGGGCGGCCTCTCCACTGTGGCACTTGGAGCAGGTTGTGGGAACGTTGGCGCGGAACACTGGCGAAGTGAAATCACCAGCACGGCGAATGTCGTGAGATTCGTGGCAATCCGAACATACCGCAGCTTTTTCGTTCCCGGCAGCTACCAGTTTTCCGTGTACCGACTCCAAGTAGGCTAGAGCAGGCTTTCCAGCCATGCCCGGCATCGCCTGACTGTGGCATTGACCGCACATCTTGGGAATGTTTACTTTGGCGGAACGGGATTTGGGATCGCTGGCGGGTAAGATCTCATGAATATTTCCGTGGCAGCCTTCGCAATTTGCAGCTTTAACATTTCCGGCAGCCAGCGCTTTCCCATGTACACCGTTGCTATATTTCGCCTGCTCTTCAGCATGGCAGGTAACACAAGTTGGTTTCTTAAGACCCGCGTCGTGCGGAAGCGTCTTGACATCGGTGTGGCAATCGACACAGGAGAACATGGAGCCGTGAATCGAAGCCTTGAATGCGTCTCCATGTACGTCTTTGCCGTTCACCATCGACGCATCGCTGTGACAGGCAAGACAATCGTCACTGGAAGGCTTGGGATCGGCGGCCTTGGTTCCTGCATTGGCTAACCCGGCGCAGGTAAGCACCAGGCACATTATCCAGATTAGTTTTAGATTCTTCACAAACCCTTCACCTTAAACTTCGGCACGAAACTTCGAGTAGCTGCCCGGGCATAATTGGCCCGGGCGGCCCAGTCCAACATTCTGTAAAGGTAAGCTACTTCAGTGTCTTCACGAACCCGGCAACAGCTTTCGCTTCTTCAGGGCTCATAGCTATGGGCTTCATTTTTCCCTGGCCCTTGGTTATCACGGCAACCACCTGGTCTGCCGATTTTGCTTTCGCTTCGGGGGCAGTCAACGGCTTCACGCCCATTGCGGGAATGGCTTTGGTGCCATCTGCTCCGTGGCATCCAGCGCACTTCGCTTTGTAAAGCGCGGCGCCGTCGGCGGCAAACAGAGGCATTGACATGGTGGCCACAATTGCAAATGCAAGGAATCTCTTCATCGATTCTCCTGTATTGGACTCACATTCCTGAAAGCGGCCGCTGGTTAAGGCACACGTCTGCCGCTTTTACAGGACTCTTTGTTTTTCGCATCCGCAGCGCACTTGAGGCAGTGCGTAATCTCACGAGTTTCTGTGACTTAAATCACATGCAAAGCGGACATACCCTTTTGCGCCGCGAGGACCGGGCATAGCTATCCAGGCCGGAATTGGCGGTGGCCGGGCTTGCTGCCGTGATCGGAAGCGCTGCTGGAACATATAGGTGCTTCACCAGTGCCAAGGAAGGAAAACTATTGAACTTGTGTGAAATGATCTCTCTCGCGCGACCGAATTGCAAGCGCGTTCCCTTGCTGAATGCACTGGCGCGCTTAGCAGCACCACCACCAGAACACTGAACCGTGAGGACATTTCCTCACGATTCAATGTCTGGCACGTCGAAAATACCCCGGAAGCTCTACGCTAAAACGAGTATTTCAGAGAGACTGTTCCGGTGTTGGCGTGGAAATCGCGCGGGAGAGTAACCAGCGGCAGCCCAACAGGCTCTTTCTCGTTGTAGTCAAAGTAGGCGTAGTTGCCCTTGAGGGTCACGTTCTTACAGACTTCAATCGCGATGCCCAGAGTAGGCTTATGCCAGTTGAGAGCCTGAGATAAGGGGGCGTCCGGGAATGGACCAGCGAAGGCGCAACCCAATCCGGCTACTGTGGTCGATGCTGCCGGACAGGGAGTGATCGGGTTGCTGTCCACGGTGCCGGTGGCAAAGGCGTTGCCGTAAATGTCGCCTAGCACCAACAATGGACCAGTGCCATTGCTGCCGCCAGGAAGCAGCCATCGGTTGAAGCCAGCGGTGCTGGTGAGTTCGTAGCCAGCGCTCAAGGACACTCGGTGAACAGGCCGGAAGGTGAGATAGGCGTATCCAGTGTTTGTTCTCTCCTGGTAATCCAGGATCAAGGGGAGGCCGCCAGCATTACCAGCAGGCCCCCCGTTGCATTTGGCCGGAGTGGTCTGCACGGTCGTTCCCGTAGAAGGCACGCAGGTCGCCGAATTGATCAATTGGTCCAGGTACGTCCAACCGAAATCGAACCCAAACATCTGGCTGGGATTCAGGCTGGCCCCGAAGGTGTAGTAACGCCAGTGGTCCTTGTGACCGTAGGCACCCGGAACGGTGTTTGCCCCAGTAGTTGGGAAGAGGTTTGGATTAGGGACGGCAAGTCCCTCGGGATTCGATGCATTGACCGATTCGGCAAAGTCGTTCCGTGTTTCAACAAAATGAACGCTGCCGCTTACGCTCGCCCATTTGTTCACCTTGTAGCGGGTGTTCACCCGCACCCGTTGCTGATGACGCGGACCAATATTGGTAAATGCGTTGTCGGCATACAACAGTTCCAGATCGGCATTGATGCGCCATTGATTCGTTGGGCGGAGCGTAATTCCCCCAAGAGCGGTATTCTCGTTGATCTTGCTGGTGTTCAGCACTCCATCTGGCGTTCCATCTGTCACGGAGTAATAGCTATTGAGGGCGGGAGAGTCGCCCTCGACTGCGCCCTTCAGCTCACGACGGCCATAGCGGTAGCCGACATAAGCGCCGAAACGGGCGGAAGACCAATTCAATTTGGCTGTGTTGTTATACGTCCGCTCGGCGATGTAGGTACTAACGACGACGGAATTTGCGGCATTTGCGGTAACGCAATTTGCGTTGGCTGGAGTTACACCCGGACCGGGCGCAGCAGGAGCACAGCTAAATCCCGACTGGTTGGTGCCGCCAGGGTTGCGCCAGTCAAGCCAGCGAAACTTGTCTGAAAAACTCAAATGGTGGGAAACGTGATAGGTCAAGCCAAGATCCGCGTTGCCCGACACGCGATCCGTGTGAGACGCGCCAGTGATCAGGTTGGTAGGGCTCCTGACGACATTTACAAAATTGGAAAATTCTTGATAGTTCAGCAAATCGGAGTGCCCGGAACTGTAGGTCCCGGAGGCTGTAATGTCGAGTTTGCGAAAGTAGTTGGACTGTAACGAGACCATCGAGGTCGGTAGGTTGGTTCTAACCTTGCCTGATCGGTTGAAGCTGTACAGACCGATGTTGCAGCCTGAGCTTGAAACAAAAACATTTGAGCCAGGGAAGGTTACGCCAGGGGTGCTGGTGCAACTGGCAGGCGGCAACACGAGACTTAGATCAATCGGCGTTCCCGCCGGTGTTCCAGCGAAATTAGGGCTGCCCGCCGTGAACGACAAATTGCCGTCAACGAAGTTCGGGTCAACCTTGTCGTGCTCGTAGAATTGGTCAAAGCTGAACGTGGTGCGCGGCATCAGCCTGATATCAATACCGAACTGGTACCGGTCGGAACGGGACTGGGAATACTCCGTCATCAGCGAGCGGAACGAACCACTGGGCGTACCCTCCATCGTAGTGTCGAGTCTGCCTGCATTTACGTTCCGCGAATAGCCAAGGCGAATTCGGACAGGTGACTGCGGAAAGAGGGTGAGGTTGAAATCGCCCATGTTGCGGGTCGTGTTCTGCAGATGAGGACTATTCGCATACCACGGCATTGACCGTGGATCGAAGTTCGCGCCGATGAAGCTGGTGCCGAAATTGCCGATACCTTGATTCAGGTTCAAAGGGTTCGCGAACAGGTTAAAGTTGAAATAATTTTCATCGCGCCTGTAGAGAGCAACAAAGTTGTACCACTTACCCTTTTCCATCCGAAGGCGGGCCACGTCGTTCGGATCACCGCCGAACCCAAAGCTGCTGATATACAAGCTGTCGAAAAGTCCACCACCGTGAGTCAGCGGGCGCATTGATAGTTCCTGCCCCAGAAGACGAGGGCCGCCCCTCAGGTTAACCAGCGTGTCGTACAACTGCTTGTTGCCATTTACGTCTGCAATGCGGCCGCCAAACTCTATGGACTGCTGAACGCTGTACCCACGCCAGATCCTACCCGCATCGGTCGCGGCATCGTCCTGAGCCAAGGCGAACAGCGGCAACGCCAGCATCAAAAGCGCGACACGAATCCCCTGCTTCCCTTTCCTGATATTCATACATCGGCTCCAGCCCAACTGCTCTTCTCCGTAGAGGAGAGGTCGCGGCAAATTTTGGTTGATATAGGCCATCGTTTTCTCCTCCTCTTACTTGAAGAACAAGTTATCGATATTCGAACCGTGAATGCTCATGTGGCAGAGGATGCAATCCTGCCGGATAGCATTTTGCGGATGCGGACCGGGCGGAATCGTTGTGTGGCATTGCAGACAGAGTGAGTTGGTGCGCGCGGTAAGCAGCATGCGCGGGTACGGAGAGCCATGAGGGGTATGGCAGGTCTGGCATCCCTCGCCTTTTACTGGCTCGTGCTCATAGACAAACGGCCCGCGCTTGTCGCTATGGCACTTGAAGCAAACCATGTCCTGGTCCGGCGTCGAGCGAAGCTGACGGTCCCTCAAAGCTCCATGCGCATTGTGGCAATCAGAGCACTTGATCAGCCCCTCTTCCACACGATGATGAAATGGCTTCTGGAAATCGGCTCTCTGTTCGACGTGGCACGAGAAGCAAAGTGGTGTCTGCTTCTGTACCAGTTGATATTCAAGTTTTGAGTGATGCACCGAGTGACAGGATGTGCAGGTAATTCCGTTCTCGTTATGCGTGGACCTTGCGAACTCGCGCTGCTCAGGATTGGCCTCATGGCAGGTGAGGCAGCGCCTTGAGATCTCTTCCGGTCTAGCTCCTTTGAAGATGAATATCTTGGTTTTATCGCCCCCTCCATCAACATGCAGCGATCCGGGGCCGTGGCATGACTCGCAACCATGAACCGTTTCTCCCCTGACCTTTTGTAGATTGGTTCTGTAATGCGGGCTTGCTTCCACGTTCTTGAATTGATTCTCGTGACAACCTTTACAGGTCTCTGAGCCGACATACTGCGCGCCTTGCGCGGCCGGGGAAGCAATCTTTGGCTTGTCGTCTGCAAACAGCAAGCCGCACAAGCCGAAAAGCGTGAAAGCCATTGCAACCGTCACGGTCGGCAAACACCTGAAAGTCCACGGATGGTTCATCCTCGCTCCTCCAACAACACAGAATCACAGTTCAGAAATCGATCCGGAATTGCAGTTCTGGCCAAATGTCACAACCGCGCGATATCGCCCGGAAAGAGCCCTCGGGTTGGAGGCACGGTTACGAGAAAAAAAGAACAAGTGTTCAACGTGGGTTGATTTCTGGAGAGCTTAGAGGCACCGCTCGACGTCGCGAGTTGTCCCGAATATCTTTTTAGGAGTTGGTAGAGCAGAAGCAGAATGCGACGGTCTTTTCTGCTTAAGTGAAACCTTATAGTACCCAGCCAAAATGCGAAGGGCCGCACGAGGCGGCCCTGTCAGATTCTGCAGTCGAACTTACTTCAAGAGGCGATGGGGCGCACGCGCTGAGGGCGAATTTTGCGTGAGCGGCTAAGCCCGATTGAGCGCACTCGTTCGTATGCGCCGTGCAGATCGTCGCTAAGACGGCGCACGACTTCCATACAGATTGTGGGGTTGAGCCGTAGGAACTTGACGATATCCTTGCGCTTCACAAAAGCGACCTGTGCGGTATCCAGCAACTCCGCAGTAACCTCGTAGGTATTTCCGCCCAAAGTCGATCCAAGTCCAAGAACCTCTCCGGGACCGGCCACGCGCAACATCAGTCGTTTGCCGCTCTCAGAACAGATGGAGAGTTTGGCGCGGCCTTCACAAAGCACGTAGACTCCGCGCGAGGGACGGCCTTCGACAAACAAGAGAGCACCCTTGCCGAGAATGGCCTGCTCTTTGATTTCGTCGAATCGGCGAATCGCATCGGGCGACATATCGCAGAATGGGCGATCAGAGCGGAATGCGCAATGGCTACAACTTGGCTGCATATCTCTCTCCATGTGAGTTTTTATCGTTTGTGCGCGGTGCACGCAGTGACTACAGTCACCCCGCAACGTGAGTGCTGCCACAGCGGACTCATCCATCCGACCTTCATCCGAGTACACCTGCGGAGGAGATATTGAGCTGAGGCGAGCAAAAAGAAAGGTTCGGCTTGAAGGCCGAACCGTATGAATGAATGCTGTTCAAAAGTTGATTAAGTAGTTGCTAATGCTTTAAGTGCAGCCTTGTTGCGAATAACCAGGGTGGAGCCTTTGGCCTGAACAATCTGGCGTTTCTTCATCTCCGCGAACAACCTGGTAACAGTTTCGCGCGAAGTTCCTATCATCTGTGCGATCTCTTCATGGGTAAGTGCAAGTTTCAGCCGCGGCTCCTGCTTGGCGCCTTCGCCGGTCTTCACCGTCCACTCCAGCAGCAGTTTGGCGAGTTTTTCGGCTGCCGAATGTGATAGTCCCAGGGAACGGATTTCACGGCACGCGGTGTTGTATTTCTCGCTGAGTTGTTCGGCCACGCGCAAGCAAGCGTCCGAATTCTCTTTCAGGAAGCGTGTGAAATCATCCCGTTTCACAAAGTTGACTTGGCAGGGATCGATGGTTTCAGCAGTAAGTTCGTACGGTTTGCCACTGACAGATGCGCTCAATCCGAGAACTTCCCCGGCTTCGGCGATCTTCAGGATAAGGGTTTTACCATCCGTGGAACAGATTGACATCTTCACTCGTCCTTTGCACAGGACGAAAATGCCTCGCGGAGCCTGACCTTCCACAAAGAGAATTGCGCCCTTCGGGTAAGCAGTTGCGTACTTTATCTGTTCAAAACATTGCAAGGACGACTCAGGCAGATCGCAAAAAATCTGGTCCGCCCTCATCTTGCAAGTGAGGCAGCTCTCGATAATTTCCAGGCCATACGGTGAAAGCACTGTGAACCCCCTGTATTGCTCGCTTGGGCTATGCATTATCCCGACCCAAGCTGGCAGGACGGCTTTCGGAATTAGCCGTGCTTGCTTCAATGTGCAGATTGAGCCCACCCGCCCCAAAAGAGCAGCCGGCAGATACGCTCTAGACACACATTGTCGTTTTAACTTTTAAGGTTTGGCATGCACCAAAAGAAAGTGCATACGTCACAATTCACTGTGACGCGCACACGAAACAGTGACCTAGCGCACAGGGTAAGGGTTGCCCGAGATGCACTGAGGCAACCGCCATCTTGCGGATATAGCGGGACTTACAGAACGGAATCGTCAGTTGTAATCGGAGATGCACAATTGTTCTCTGGTCTCAGCTATGATTCTGCCTGTACCTGGTAGAGCTGGTACTGCGAGGTCTCGAAGTACTGCTTCAGTTCGGGGATTCGCTGGAACTCCTGCTTTTCAAAGGGCGCGTTGTAAAGGACAAAAATGGGTCTCGGAGCGTGGCGCGCTGAGGCAACAAGGTTGGTCAGGACCTCGCGCAGAACGTAATCCGGAAATGGATTGAACATATAGAGCACGATGTTTCCAGGCGGGAATTCGTATTCACGGGCATCGCCGCATATTGATTCGATGCTGTGGCACTGCTGGCCAGGCTCATGGAAGCGTTCGATGTTCATGCGGGCGATAGTATCCAGCTCAGGCTGCACCTCCACCCCGACAATGTGGGCGAAGGGATACATGGCCGCCAACAAAAGGGCCCGTCCTTTGCCGGAACCTAGATCAATAAACGTGAACGTTTCAAAATCAAGCGTCGTCAACTGCTGCATGATCTCGGCAAACTCTTCTTCCACTGTGGGCTGGTACAGACGCTCCGTGAAAACCTCGCGCAGGCGGACGGTAATTGGAAGTCGCGCCCAGGTAGTGTCTACCGCATGATCGCAGTCGTAGTCGATATCTCCGAAGCGACTGCGGCGGCGCTCGGGAAGACTATCTTTTATGCACTCGACAAACTGGTCAGCTAGATACCGGAATGAGCCAACTAATCCGCGGGCACGCATTGAGTCGCGCTGCCAACGCAGAACTGCGGCACCGAGCGACGGCGGCTTTGTGGATGTAGGCATGCACTAATTATGGCATCTCTGTGGCAAAGTAGAAGCAGGCATGATGACCAAAGTGGAAGATTACGCGGCGGGAGCCGCATTTCGTTATCCAAATTTTCGCCTCTTCATTTCAGCGCGCGCCCTGATGGTAGCCGGATTGGAAATGCAGTCGGTGGCAGTGGGCTGGCAGATTTACGAGATTACCCGCCGTCCACTCGACCTGGGCCTTGCGGGGCTGGCGCAATTCCTTCCAGGGTTATTGCTGTTCCTGCTGGGTGGCCACGTGGCAGACCGGTTCGATCGGCGTCACGTCCTGTTGGCGTGCTACTCGAGCTTCGCGCTCTGCTCTCTGGCGCTTCTCACCATTACACTGCGCGGACACCACGGAGTTGCGCCGATATACGCGGTGCTGGTGGGAATGGGATTCATACGGGTATTCAATGCCCCGGCAGGTTCGGCGTTTACACCACTGCTGGTGCCAGCCAGTGTCTTTCCGAATGCAGCAGCATGGGCATCTTCGTTTTTCAACGCTGCGACCATCATTGGACCCGTGATTGGTGGAGTGCTCTACGCGCTGCGCGGAAACCCCGTAGCGGTCTACTTCACCGCCGCCACAGCGTTGGGTTCCAGCGTCTTGCTGATGCTGTTCATTCGCGTTGAGGGCGTGCAGCAGATGAGCAGTGGCCGCGATTGGAAGACTGTAATTGCCGGCTTCCAGTATGTCCGGCGCAACAAGTTAATTCTGGGCGCAACCACGCTCGATCTATTCGCTGTTCTCCTGGGAGGAGCGGTGGCACTACTCCCGGTGTTTGCCCGCGAAGTTCTGCACGCCGGACCGCGCGGTCTCGGGCTGCTGAGGGCTTCTCCTGGAATTGGTGCCGGAATAATGGCCCTCGTTCTTGCGTTTTTTCCTTTACGTCGGCGCGTGGGCACAAAGATGTTGTGTTGTGTTGCCGCCTTCGGGGCCGGAACGGTGGTGTTCGGATTTTCAAGGAATCTGTATCTCTCAATGTTTGCGCTTCTCATCGTCGGGTCAGTCGACATGGTTTCGGTGATCATCCGGTCGACCATCGTGCAACTGGCCACTCCGGACGAGATGCGCGGACGCGTAAGCGCTGTGAACATGCTGTTTGTGGGAGCCGCCAACGAGTTTGGACAATTTGAGAGTGGAATCACGGCGCAGTGGATGGGAGCGGTACCTGCCGTGGTTGCAGGAGGCATCGGAACCATCGTTGTAGTTGCCCTGTGGAGTTGGTTCTTCCCTGCCCTGAGAAAGGTCGACCAGCTAACTCCAGAGTCGCTGGCGATTGCCGCTGAATTGGACCTGACGGACTCGCAGTGACAGAACGTGAGTCAGCAGGCTGCAGGAGTGGCGCCCTTTTAGAAAGAGTAGGAAGGCAAGAACAATTCCACGTGCAGAAGCAACACCATAGCGGGGTTGGGTTCATTGGCATCCCACATTAGCCAAAAGAAGGCTAATATGGGTCACCGCGAATTTGACTTAAGCACTTACGCTCAGCTGGGCTTCTTCCCACCAGATATCAGCATCGATGGGAACCAGGCGCTTCTGGAAGCTGCCACCATGCTTCACAACACGTTCAAGTATCTTCTCGACCGTTAACGGAATTGCGTTCCGCACGGAATCGCTGAGTGGAGCACCGACATCGAGTTGTTCGCCGGTGACTCCGATGAGGTAAACCTCTTCGGGACTGTCCCCCGCGAGTTCGGCAATGAAGATGGATTCGGTAATGCAGGGTGAATGGGGATCGAGTCGAACAGCGGGCCGCTGGCGGGTGATTTCTGCCTTGTCATAGACAGTCACCGTGCCAGCGGGCTCGCGATTCTCGACCGAGTCAATCAAGATCAGAACGTCGATACCGGTCATGTACGCGATCAAATCGAGACCGGGGGTGCCGAGATCTTCGACCTCGACACCTTCACCGAACTCATAATTGGCCGCGATCCAACGCGCCGTGTAGGGCCCCACCGCATCATCGCCGAGCAGGACACTACCGACACCGCAGACCTTGATCCTCTTCATATAGTTACAGCACCTTAATTGTTGCGAGTGCCTTGCCTTCAGGATCGAAGGTGTGGCAGGCGCAAGCCATGCACGGATCGAACGAGTGGATGGTACGGATGGCTTCCAGCGGACGAACCGGATCAGCAATGGGGTTCTTGAGCAGTGAAGCCTCATAAGGACCATGCTGTCCCTTTGCGTCGCGCGGGGAACCATTCCACGTGGAGGGCACGACCGCCTGATAGTTCATGATCTTGCCGTTGCTGGCACCTTTTCCATCCACGACAACCCAATGAGACAGCAGTCCGCGCGGAGCCTCGTGCACGCCTACGCCTTCAGCCGTGCCGTTAAACTCCGGATTGTTGTGGATGGCGACGTCGCCCTTCGCGATGTTGTCAACCAGCAACTGCCAGTGCTTTTCACCCAGTTCAGCCAGCATCGAAGCGCGGATGGCGCGAGCAACGTGGCGTCCCATGGTGGACTGCAGCTTTTCGACGCCAATCTTGTGACCGGCAACGGTCGAGATCAGGTCTAGTGCCTTGTCCGTGTGCTTTTTGGTGAGAGGGTCGCCGGAGGCATAGCCGACCAGGATCTGGGCCAGCGGTCCAACCTGCATCGGACGTCCCTGGAAACGAGGCGCCTTGACCCAGGAGTACTTGCCTTCAGCCTGCCAGTCGGTATACTGCGGATCGGTTTCACCCTTCCACGGGTGCAGCGGTGCATCGCCCTTGTACCAGGAATGCTTATTTTCTTCCGTAACGCCGTCGGTGAACACCTTGTCGCGGAATCCGCTGAAGCGCTTAACGCTCGAGAGATTGCCGTCCATGATGTAGCCGCCGACGAGATCGAACTTGGTGTTCTTGCTGTCGGTTGGCAGATCTGGAGATGCCAGGTAATTGGTAACACCTGCGCCGTAGTTGAACCAATCGGCGTACATTCCGGCGATGGCGCAAACATCCGGCAGATAAACCTGATCGATGAACGGTTTCACTTCGTCCATCAACTTCTTGATCATCACGAGGCGATCCATGTTGAGGGTCGCAAGGCTGTCAAGATTGATGGCGTTGGAGACGCCGCCGACGGTGAGGTTCTGGATGTGCGGGCTCTTGGAGCCGAGGATGGCAACGGCCTGAACCGACTTGCGTTGGTATTCGAGGGCCTGCACGTAGTGCGTAAACGCGAGCAGGTTGACCTCGGGGCTCAGCCTCATGGCTGGATGTCCCCAGTAACCGTTGGTGAAGATGCCGAGCTGTCCGCTGGCGGCCACGCCCTTAACCTGGTTCTGGGCCGCAAGGAACGCTTTTTTGGAGTTGCCGGGCCAGTTGGTCAGGCTTTCTGCAAGAGCGCTGGTCTTGGCCGGATCGGCTCCGGGAATCTTCATGATGTCGACGAAATCCAGGGCCGACAGGTGATAGAAATGCACGATGTGATCGTGCAGTCCATGATTGATAAGAATCAGATTGCGGATGTATTGAGCGTTGAGTGGAATTTCCATCTTAAGTGCGTCTTCCACTGAACGGACGCTAGCCATAGCGTGCACCGTAGTGCACACGCCGCAGAAGCGCTGGGTATAGAGCCAGGCTTCCCGAGGGTCGCGGCCCTTGAGAATGTTTTCAATGCCGCGCCACATTGTGCAGGAGGCCCAGGAGTTCGATACCGAGCCGTTTTCCACTTCCACGTCAACGCGGAGATGGCCTTCAATCCTGCTGATGGGGTCTATCGTTATGCGTTTCGCCATTTTTGAAACCTTCTAGTCGATGTCGTGGATCAATGTTTCGCTGGTGCGTAACCAGTCAACTGGATGCCGGGTTTAACCTGCTCTTCGTATTTCGCCATCTTGAGCCAGTCGGCGTTGGAACCTGGCAGGATCGCCAGTTTCTTAACGGCAACAAGGTAACCCAATACTGCGAGCGCCATGAATCCGATGCTTACGGTGAGCTCGATGGCAGTGGGGAAATAGAACGCCCCGTTCCTGGGCCGGAAGGCCAGAGTCGTTGGACTGAAGCGATAGATCATGCCGCCGAGCGCGCAGAGTGCGTGCGCCAGGAACATGGTCTGTAGATTCTTACCTTTCTCCGAGTATAGGACATAGGCCGATCCTGTGATCAGGATGATCTCAGTCCAGAACAGCCCGGAGTAGTACGAGGGAATCAGGGCCAGCATAATCTTTCCGCGAACCAGAATGTCGAGGAAGCGGAAAGCTGTCCAGGCGAAGACGACCCAGCAGGTAAGTTTGTTCAGTTCGGCCAGAACCTCGGGATCGATATCACGTTTCCACGTGACTTTAGCCAGAAGCAGGCAGAGGACGACACAGTTATATCCAAGGAACGCTGCAGCCCAAACGTAGATCAGCGGCAGGAATGGCGTTTGCCAGAGCGCGTTCACACGATCGCCTCCAAGCAGCATCAGTGCGCCCAGTGAGGACTGGTGCATGATGGGCAGGATGTAGGCGAGGCCGACGACAAAGGGATAAACCTTGGTCAAGGCTTTTTCGCAGGACTCCGCAAAACCGCGCCATTTGGGTGATTCGTAAATCAGATACTCAAACAGCGGCGGCAGGTTTTCCAGGAGCAACGGAACGGTAGCATAAAACGAAATGCAAACCGCAACTTCCAGCAATGGGGACGCAAGGTTCCAATGCCAGGGCATAATGACCCAGTAGAAGTTCCAGGGACGGCCCACATCGATACCAAGCATGATCAGACCAGTAGAGTAGGCGAGGAAGCTGGTAAGTAGCGCGACGCGCATCACCTGGTGCAGTTTGGTGCGGTTAAAGATCCAGGCGGCGATACCGACGGCGAAACCGCCGGAGCCAAGCCCGGTCAGAACCATCACGTTAAAGTTTTTCCAGAGGCCCCATGCGAATGGGTCGGACATGCCGGAAACACCGCTTCCCAAGCCGACCACCTCGCGGAACCCGGCAAGCAGGAAGCCAACGACGACAACGATCAGCAACCCCCAGAATCCGCGATTGAGCACGGGAACACCATAGACAGGAACACTTCTCTCCCACCTTGTCATAGTTGTGGCCTCAATCCGGTCTTCTTCTGATCCTCGACCAAGTGATGTGCGTGCTCTTTAAAGTTTTTACCGGCGAAGGCGACCATGCCGGCATAAAGCGCGATGGGCAGAGCCAGCCATTTGTAAGCCGTGTGCTGGAACTTCAATCGCTCAGGAATTGATTCTTCGCCAAGCGCGGGTAACCCGAGTTTGTCAAAGGCAACGCGTGAGAGATAAAGAACCTGCGTGCCACCACCATCAACCTCTCCGTACACTTTGTTTTCAAAGTAACGGCCAGGGCTTGCGGAAATGCGGCGCTTTGCTTCCTTCAGCAGATCTTCACGGCGTCCGTAGATTACGGCCTGGGTCGGACAAACTGTGGTGCAGCCAGGCTGTAAACCTTTCGCAAGACGTTCGCGGCAAAGTTCGCACTTGGTGATTTTGGGATTGAAGCCGTCCCAGGTGAAAGCTGGAATATGGAAGGGGCAGGCGATCTCGCAGTAGCGGCAACCAACGCACATTGAGCCTTTCCACCAGACAATTCCAGTTTCCTTGTCCTTGCGAAGGCCACCAAACATACAAGCTGCCATGCAGGCCGGATCAGCGCAGTGCATGCACTGCTGTTTGAAGTACGAGTGATCTGATCCGTCAGCCGTGCGATAGAGCTTAATGATGTTTTTGGTGAAGGAGTTGACAGCGTCAGGAGCCTGGTGGAGTCCATCGGTGCGAGTGTCGGGTGCCAGGTCATTCGCCTGATTACACGCCACCATACACGATTTACATCCAACGCACTTGGTCGCGTCATACAGCAGACCTAGTGCCCCTTTCGGCATCGGAACTTCTTCAGCGTGGGCAACCTCAGGCAGGACAGTGGACACGCAACCTGCCGCGAGAAGCGGCAGACTGCCCTTGGCGAGATTCTTGAATGCCTCGCGGCGTGTCATTGTCATGGCTACTTCCCTCCGGCAGTCGTCTTCCGGGCCTCGTCAGCAATTGCTTCTTCGCTGCTCTTGAGCTTTTGCGAAGTCGCCCATGCCGCGCCACCCAGAGCACCCGCTGCGATACCAACCAGTCCCGCTGCAGCGGCGCCAAAGGTGCCAACCGAACCGGAGATGGGAGCGTACGTATCAGGCGGAGTCGCCAGGTGAACATCAACACGGTCAAATGCGGCCATGCGGAAGCCCACTGATTTCTCTGTACAACCGAAACAGGGGGCACCAATACCGATAGGCCAGGCATCCACCATTTCGTTGAAGTGACGCGTAGAGCATCCGGCATGAGTCACCGGACCTTTGCAGCCCAACTTGAACAGGCAATAGCCTTGATTGTGGCCTGCATCACCAAACTGTCCAGCGAAGCGTCCTGCATCGAAATGCGCGCGACGTGGGCAGTGGTCATGAATCAGGCGATCATAGGCGAACTTGGGGCGCTTCAGATCGTCGAGCTTCGGCAATTTGCCCATGACGGCATATTCCAGCACTACGCCCAGAAGCGTGTACGGATTTGGTGGGCAGCCCGGAATGTTGACGATCGGCTTGTCCTTGATAATTGAATCCACACCGACAGCGCCGGTTGGATTCGGATCAGCGGAAGGCACTCCGCCCCAGGATGCGCATGAGCCCATGGCGATGATCGCCGCAGCCTTGGAGCCTATATCTTTCAGGACGTCAATCGCCGGACGTCCGCCAAGTTTCATGTAGATTCCCTGCTCCTTCGTCGGGATCGAACCTTCAACGACGAGCACGAATTTTCCAGCGTTTTCGGAGACAGCAGAATTCAGGGCGTCTTCAGCCTGTTGGCCGCAGGCGACCATCAGAGTTTCGTGATAATCGAGGGAAATGATATTGAGGATAAGGTCAGCAACATCGGGCTTGGACGTGCGCAGGAGCGTTTCAGAGCATCCGGTGCAGTCTTGGAAGTGAAGCCATACGACGGAAGGTTTCTTTGCCTTGGCGACGGCCTTGGCGACGGCAGCCGGGTTAGCCTTCTCAGTAAGGGCCAATCCCATGGGAGCAGTTGCCACGATGGTCGTACAGAGCTGTAAGAAATCTCGACGCGAGTAGCCCGCATTTTTCAAGCTCTGGGCTATTGTTTCTTTTTCAATTTTTGCCATGTCGTATCCTGTGCGGTGACATTTGCCTGCATCAGTACTTCCGGCCGAACGATTCTGAACTGGGACGGTCTGGTTCAGGTCGTCGGGAAGGCCCGGCGTGACACACAACACCTAACTGCTGTGCGGAGCATCAGCGTTCTGTTTATCTGTCATTACATCCCACCCGGCAGTGATTCGAATCACTAGAATCTGTGATACCCTACACAGCCGCCCTGAGCAACTGCTTGAAGTCACGTATCGTTGTGACCTGAATCACACAAGATATCCCGACAGCTTCCTGCCAGCCAGCGCCAGCGCCTTTCCAAGCCGCCATTCAAGCCCCTTTGCTAATAGGAGGCGCACAGACACCGCTCGGTGGCACTGGCCGGATCGGCGTCGCCCAAAACGGGTACGAGACTCACTGCCCCAAAAGACAACCCCGCCGGGGATCAGGCCCGGCGGGGCTGTTTCTATACACAATCCGCGCTAATCTTCGCAGGTAAATCCCTGCTTGACAGCGACTGGCTTCACCTTTGGGAAGTACACTTCGCCATACGATGCGGCCGTGTTCTGGGACCAGGAGGCACCGTCTACCCGCGCGATCTCCTTGAAATATTTAACGAGGCTGAGGTCGTAGGCGTCGATGGCAGGCCTTACGTTTTCCGGATGATAATGCTCTTCATGGCGGTAGCTTTCGATGGGCAGGCGTGGCTTCTGGGTCGTGGGCCGGTCGACGTAGCCTATCGCTAAACCTACAACCGGAAACGTGTACTGCGGCAGTCCGAGCAGTTCAACCATGGCTTCGGGATTGCGCCGGATGCCGCCAATGGGAATGATGCCGAGGCCATAAGAACGCGCCGCTATCATCAGCGTCCCGAGCGCGATTCCGACATCTGTGACGGAGACCACCAGACCTTCAAAGCTGTGCTGCACCTGCTGCTTGACTCCGGCTTTCTCCAGCCCAACGGATGTTTTATAAAGGTCGGCGACCACGGCGAGAAACACCGGAGCCTTGGCGACCCATGCTTGCCCGCCGGCGATTTCCGAAATGCGCTTGCGACGCTCCGCATCTCGTACGACTACGATGGAAACTTGCTGGCCGTTCTTCGAGGTCGGCGCGAGGTGCGCTGACTCAATGATGTCGTCAAGGATGTCGTCTGGAATGGGATCGGACTTAAAACTGCGATCGCTGTGGTGAGACTGGATGAGGCGCACTGTGTCGTTCATAGGTTCTCCCTGCACGAACTTGATGTTCCGCGCATGCAAAATTGGTTGGGACTACTGAATGAATTCAGTGTAGAACAGGAAGAACCACACGGGCGAGTGCTGGTTGCTTCTGCAGTGATGTCAGCTTCTTATTCACCCGAAGGAGCAACAAGCATTTACAATCCTTCATCATGCGCCTCATCGTACGCTCCTCCGCAATCCATGCCGCCGGTGTATTCACCCTGGAACGCATCTCGAAAGGTGCGCTCATTGTCGAGTACACAGGCACCCGCATGAAACATGATGACGCCGACACTCTTTACAAAGAACGGCCCTATACCTACCTCTTCGGGGTCGGCGACGGCACCTATGTCGTCGATGGCTACGGCATGGCGATGTATATCAACCACTCCTGCGCGCCCAACTGCGAGACCGAGGAAGATGAAGACGAGCGCGTCTGGATTCGCGCAACCCGCGACATTGAAGCCGGAGAGGAACTGGTCTATGACTACTTTCTCTACGACGGCGAGGGAGACGCGCCTTGCACATGCGGCGCGGAGAAGTGCAGGGGAACCATGTATTCGCCAAAGGAATTAAGAAAGCGCAAGCGGGCTGCCAGGGAGAAAGCCGCCAAGAGAGCCACGAAAAAGACTCCACGCCACGCGAGCCGAAACTAAAGACCCCATCTGCCAGCTGTTGCGCCCCAAAAATTGCACTCTGCGAATTTCAACGCATCGCGGTGATGGAACCTTATATGGCGGTTATTCAGACATAACCTATCTCCGGTCAAGAAAAGATCGTCCGCAGACCTCCTTGCGCGAATATTGTGACGTGCGTCACAATATTCTATGATACGTTGACCAGTACACCTCAGCCTGCCTACCCAGGCACGAAGGTGGTAAGTCCGCCTACCCATCGGGGAAAGGTTCAATTCAGGCATGCAAGCAACTGAACAGCACGGCTCCGGGCATAGCTACCAACCCGACTCCCACGGCGGCGGCATCCCGAAAGGTTTTGGCAGGGACAACATATTCGTCTGCTTCGGTGTGGCACTGCTGGCTACCTTGATAGCGACGGGCCTTTCCGCGGTATTTTCGGCAATCGACCGGCCTTACTATTTCTTCGTGGCGGCGATTGCGCTATCCACTTGGTTTGGGGGGTGGAAACCGGGGGCGCTCTCAGGTGTTCTGAGTGCGGTGCTTGCGATTTTCGTAGTTTTCCACTATCGAGCATCCTCTGGCGAGCCCCTGAATGTCGCGGCCTATCTGGGCTTCCTGCTTACCTCGGCTTTGGTATTCGCGCTGTCGGCCTCGTTGCAGCGCACGGTATCGCAACTGCAGACATCGCATCTGCTTTTTGGCGGAGTGGTACAGATATCCGAAGACGCAATTATGACCATCGATGAAAAGCAGAACATCACGCTTTTCAATTCTGGCGCAGAAAAAATCTTCGGTTATTCCGCGGCCGACGTGCTCGGCAAATCGGTCAACCTGCTTCTACCTGAGAGCTTCCGGAAGATGCATTCAACCCATCTGGAAGCATTTGCCAACTCTCCCGACGTGCTGCGCCCCATGAGCCGGCGCGGAGGCATTTATGGCCTTCGCAAGGACGGTAACCAGTTTCCCGCTGAAGCCTCCATCTCCAAGTTCGAAGCAGGTGGAAAGAAGATCATGACCGTCCGCCTGCGCGACATCACCGATCGCGTGGCGTCGGAGCACACGTTGCGCCAAATGGCCGCCATTGTCGAGTCGTCGCAAGATGCCATTATCGGCGAAGATCTGGACGGTATCATCCAAACCTGGAACCCCGGCGCGCAAGCGATGTATGGCTACACGGCGGACGAAGTCCTTGGGAAATCCGCAAAGATGCTGCTGCCGCCAGATTCCGAAGACGAGGTGACTGCCAATGTGCAGCGCGCGCGCGAGGGAATCAGCACTAATTACGACACCGTGCGTATGCGGAAAGACGGAAAGTTGATAAAAGTCGCGCTGACCGTCTCGCCCATTCGCGACAGCCATAGCACAGTCGTGGGAGCTTCCACCATCGTCCGCGACATTACTGAGCGGGACCGCCTGGAGCAGCGTTTGCAACAATCCCAGAAGATGGAAGCGGTTGGGCTTCTAGCTGGCGGTGTGGCGCACGACTTCAATAACCTTCTCGGCGTGATTATCGGATACGCATATCTCGTCCACACCAGCGGAGCCAGTGATGAAGACGTCCGCAGCGCCGGAAAACAGATCATCAGCGCCGCCGAAAAAGGTAGTGCCCTGACCCGGCAGTTGCTCACATTCAGCCGTCGCCAGATCATGATCCCGAAGGTCATCGACTTGAACGAGATCACAGATGGTCTTGGGAAGATGATTCCGCGACTGCTAGGTGAAGATATTGACGTGCGCATTGTGCATGGCGAGCGCCTGAAGCACGTAAAGGCCGACCCCAGCCAGTTTGAGCAGGTCATCATGAATCTCGCCGTGAATGCCAGGGATGCAATGCCGGAAGGCGGAAAGCTCATCATCGAAACATCAAACGTCTACTTCGATGAAGTTGATGCGCGCCACAACAATGTGAAGCCCGGGGATTACGTCCGGCTTGCCGTTACTGATACTGGCCAGGGCATGAGTAAGGAGACTCGCGAGCATATCTTCGAGCCTTTCTTCACTACCAAGGAA
>Ga0316231_1000362_pt1 | contig 68252 bp, 54 predicted proteins | sample TBH18027metaG_FD_206002 | JGI IMG/M metagenome (GOLD analysis project Ga0316231, IMG submission 206002) | Freshwater microbial communities from Trout Bog Lake, Wisconsin, USA - TBH18027 | ecosystem: Environmental > Aquatic > Freshwater > Lake > Hypolimnion/Profundal zone | place: USA: Wisconsin... | reverse complement strand
CCGCTTGCTGGTTCGCCATGAGCATCTGCTCTCCACCTACCGCGCTTTCTTCTACATCGCTTGCTTCTGGATTACGCTGAGGCACTGTTTATGAAACACGCTCTAGGAATTCGCTTGTTTGCGCACTTTATTTCTTCTTGGCGGGGAAGGTTTTTTGCTCTTCAGGACCATGGATTCCAACTCCTGAATGCGCTTCTCCAACTTCCGCAATTCAGTGTTGCCATCTTGCTCGAGCGGAGGTTGATCCCTCTGCGCGGCAGGGGTGGAGTTCATCATATCCTGCATAATCTCAAGCGGATTCTTTGCACGTGACACACTGCGCAAGGCATTTTTATACATGTCGGCCACGGATCTCATATAGTTGACGGCACTCTCCTGTGTTGCTTTTCCGGAGGCAACCACCATCTCGCGCAGGATATCGAGTGGAAACGCAGAGCCCGGCGCTTTGGCTCCCTCAATAATGATCTGGGTCATCACCAGGCGGGTGAGATCCTCCCCAGTGGAAGCGTCCAGTACCTGGACGTCATAGCCCTCTTGAACCGCCCTGGCGACTTCGTCCAGGTTCACATACCGGCTGTGGGTCACGTCGTAGAGGCGCCGGTTCTCGTATTTTTTGATGACGATTTTCTTATCCATTTTTTTTAGTCGCCCACTTGACATGCGAAGGTCTAAGAGCAATACTTTCTCATGCTGCGATGCAGCAATGTTTGCAACATATGACATTTTAACTGAGATTCGTCCCTTAAGGAGGGAATCATGCCCACAAAGGCGAAGTCACCCAAGCCCCAAGCGGAATCCACCTTTTGCCCAACCGAATTAGCGACTCTGTTCAACAAGGGACTGGAGCGGATTGTTGAAGCCAGCAAAACCTCCATGGATCTGGCGGTTGAACAGAACACCGAAGTTCTCGCCTCCTACAAGAAGGCGATGAAAGCATTGCCGATACCGGGAGCTTTCCTGTTTGACCTGGCTGATCAGGCGTTTGAAGGCTTTGTCACACTTCAGAAGAACCTGCTCGATCTGGCGGTTGAGCAAAGCACCGCTGTGATCCAAGCCTCAAAAGAGATTGTGCAGGATACCAGCAAAGCAAAAGTCGAGATCACCGAACTGGTCAAGAAATCAGCGGATCGCACGGCCGCTGCCCAAAAGTCGGTTCTGGAGTTTGCGACAACTCAGAGCAAGGCTTTGAGTGACGCGGTGAAGCAGCAACCCGGCGTAATCGGCACACCCGTCGAGGCTGTTGCGGATTCAGTCCAGCGCGGCGTTGATACTGTAATTGCCGCCCAGAAAGACGTTATGGATGTCGCGACGAAAAACTGGAAGGCGAGAGCAGCCAAGGCATAGGCAGAGTACGAGTTCAACAGGCGAGACCTGGCTAAGGGCGCCCCAAGTCCTTAGCCCAGGTCTCTTTTGTGTTTTGCAAAGCGCTCGGCGACGAAAGTACATCGGCCAACATCTATGAGACTGCCGGGGAAACGCGCGAGCGGTTTCGCGCTCTGGAATCGAAGTACAGCACAGAGTAATCTAAGTGGCTGTTAAGCGCTGTTCATGGAGGAGTCCCGATGAGCGAGGAACAGGGTGGAAAGAAATTTGATCCCGCCGAGCAGTTTCGCGGAGTGCGCGAGGCGTACATGGACGTGTGGGCCAAGGCGATGGGCGAGATGGTGAACACCGAGGCTTACGCGCAGCAATCCGGAGCGATGTTGGACGCCTACTTGACTGTGTCGCAACCGTTTAAGGCAGCGCTGGAAAAAGCAATGGTTAACGCGCTGCAGCAATTGAGCATGCCGACTCGTCCGGATTTCGTCTCGCTGGCAGAGAGGCTTACCAACATAGAGATGCGCCTGGACGATATGGACAACAAACTGGACCGGATCATTAGCGGGATTGCAAAGCCGCCGATTCCGCAATCATCAAGGACCGCAGCGGCAAAGGTGGCCCGGACAGCGAAGAAGAATGGAAGGAAGGAAGCTCGATAAGATGTCTGCCGAAACTACCGAAGCCAACCAGTTTGTTGCAATGCAGAAGCGGTTGCAGACCCTGACCAGGGTGATGACGACTCCGGCTCCCATTGCCCAAACACCGAAAGAGCTTGTGTGGACGCTGAATAAGGCGAAGTTGTACCGCTACATTCCACAGGTGCCTAAGGAGCAGCGCCATCCCGTGCCGTTGCTGCTGGTTTTCGCGCTGATGAACCGGCCTTACATTCTCGATCTTCGTCCGGGCGCAAGTTTTGTGGAATTCATGGTAAAGCAAGGTTACGATGTCTACCTGCTCGACTGGGGCGTGCCCGGTATCGAGGACAAGAATCTGAAGTTTGACGACTACACCCTCGAGTACATGCCGCGTGCAATCCGCAAGATGAAGGCCATCTCAGGAGCAGAGGAGTTCAGTCTCCTCGGGTGGTGCATCGGCGCAATATTAACAACCATCTATGCTTCGCTCCGGCCAGAGGATGGACTGCGTAATTTGATTCTGCTAACCGCGCCGCTGGATTTTTCACTCAAAGAGCAGATCACGTTTGCGCGCTGGACCGATGAGAAATACTTCGACATTGATAAACTACTGGCGACCTTTGGAAACATGCCACCCGAGATGATCGACTATGGCGCAAGAGCGCTGAAGCCGGTTGAGAACTACGTATCCAACTACCTGCGTCTGTGGGATAACATTGACAACCCGCAAGTAGTGGAGAGCTGGGCCGCAATGAATACCTGGGTCACGGATAACATCCCGCTCGCCGGAGCAGTGTTCCGGCAGCTTATCGTGGACCTATACCGCAATAACCGGCTGATGAAAGGTGAGTTGATGATTCGCGGCGAGCGGGTTGATTTGGGGAAGTTGCGCGCGAACCTGCTGGCAGTCATCGCCGAAGGCGACCACATTACTCCGCCGTGTCAGACGGAGCCTGCCGTAGCGAAGATCGGAAGCGCGGACAAGGAAATCTTTCGCGTTCCTGGCGGACATATCGGGATCATGGCGGGTAGTGGTGCGGCTAAACGTACCTGGCCGCACCTCAACGAGTGGCTGGCACAGCGCTCAAAGTAGAGAAAGATTCCGAAAGCAGAAGTCGTCAGCAACGTGCACCTAGATGCCTGCCTCAGGTCTCATTCCAATGCGCCTTGGTTAGGACTTCGTGGCAGATTTCAACTGACTTGCGGCGGTTTCCAACTGCTTCTTCTGCGCCTCAATCAGTGCGTCCATGCCACGCCCAACGGCCTCGGCGGTTTCAGCCAACGGCGTTCCTGCAAGATCCGGCTGCGTCTTGATGGCCTCCACAACCTGCTTATTTTGTTTCGCGGCAAAGTCGAGGACAGCTTTGTGCGCGGCAGTAGTGCGGTCCACTGATTCATGGAAGGTTTCGGCTGTCTTTGAGGCCAACTGAGCGCCGACTTTTTCGCCCTCGCGGACGGCAGCGACGGCTGCGCTTCCTTGTTCGCCCAGAATATTGAGAACATTTTTCTGCAACTCGGCGAAGTTTTCGAACGCCTTGCCTGCAACATCGAAGAGGAACAGGCCCGGCGTACTCGGTGCGAGATTGAACGCCTTGCGGGTAGCTCCAAGAACCTCAGCGTTGTACTTCACGGCCAGATCCAGGGAAGTCCTGCTGGTTTCAAGGACGCTTTCAAGACCCTTCTCAAGTAAGCTGGCAAAGGAATTGTTTGAATTGTCGATAGTAGCCATTTTCTTCTCCTACGGGGAAATATCGCCCACAGTTCATTGGATGCTGCAAAACGTGCTGCGATGCAGCAATATTTGCAATATGTCTTGGGAAGTCTTCAAGGGCGTGAGCCATAGGGTCAAGCTGCGCTTGCTGGCCACTTTAGGGCAATCTAATGTGGCTCACTCCCCTAACTTGATTCGATGTGCTTTGTCAGACAGCGGACGCCCCGGAAATTGTCTGGGAGAATCGGCTTTCCTTTGCGTGCGGCAGTGCATCGCATTAGAGTCAGATCCCATTTCGCGGTTAGCTCATCTTGATACCCCGTCCGGAGAGAAACCCTTGCGGGCACCAACCCCTAGAGGTGGACAGAAATGGCAATCACAGAAATCCGGGTACAAAGGTTCAGTGTGGTTTCGTCCAAGTCGTTTCGCGAGGTCGTCGAAGCGATTCAGAGCGTGGTCGGACATCCGGACATGGCTGAATTTGGAAAGAGCATCATCGCTGCAAAAACCTTCGACGAGCTTGAATCAATCATTCACAAAGCGATCGGTCCATCTGGTTTTATGGAATTTGTGCGCTTCGATCTGGGTGAGATTCTACGCAAACGCAATGGAACGCAAGCCCCCAGGAATATGCGCCTGGTACTTGGCAATCCATTGGTCATGAGTTCGATGGCGCAGCACGTACCCGATGCCGGATCATATGCTCCGGTGACAATTCTGATCGACGAGCGTGGAGACGGAGTTCATCTGTCCTACGACAGAATGTCGAGCTTCCTCGCCACGTACGGAAGCTCTGAGGCGCTCAAAGTGGCTCGTGAGCTGGACTCGAGGATTGAGGCCCTGTTGACAACTGCCGCAGCCGGGAAATCAAAACTAGAGAGCAGCGCCGCCTGAGACGCGAGGTCGAAACAGCTCCCGCCGTTGAAACCGGATGTCCCATAGAGGCATCCACTGCTGAAGTTTTTAAGCCTGTTTCGGGGAGAGACTATGTCTACTTGGCCTGTACCTAGCGCGCTGGATTCCCATTCCCAAGCCTTTCCGATCCTGACTGCGGCGCAGATTAATCGCGTTCGCCATGGAAGCAAGTTGCGGAAGGTTGTGCCGGGCGAGATATTGTTTCAGCCTGACGATACGGAAGTCCCTTTTTTCGTACTTCTTTCCGGCAAAATGGAGATCGTGCAGCCTGACGTTTGGGGCGAGCGTACGATCGCAACGCATGAGCCTGGGGGGTTCACTGGCGAGATCACAATGATCTCCGGACAGCGCTGCCTTGTCCGCGGCAGGGTTACGGAGGCCGGTGAATTTCTTGAACTGAGTGCGGTCGGTCTGCGGACACTGGTTGCAAGCGATGCCGAATTGAGCGAAGTTTTCATGCGGGCGTTTATTTTGCGCCGGCTTGCCCTCATTCATCGTGGATTTGGAAACCTAATTGTGATGGGCTCGCGCCACTGCGCCAACACCCTGCGAATACGCGAGTTCCTCGGTCGCAACGCGCATCCTTACAACTATGTGGACTTGGATACCGACAAGACATCGCAGGAATTGCTTGATCGATTTGAAGTCAAGACAGGGGATGTGCCGGTAGTTATCTGCAATGGCCTAACGGTCTTGCGGAATCCATCGATTCAGAAATTGGCAGATTGCATCGGCCTCAATGTAAGCATCGATCAATCGCAGGTCCGCGATCTTATCATCGTCGGGGCGGGTCCATCTGGTCTGGCGGCCGCTGTTTACGCTGCCTCGGAAGGGCTGGATGCGCTGTTGATCGAGACGGACTCTCCTGGCGGGCAGGCGGGATCCAGTTCGAAGATAGAGAACTACCTGGGTTTTCCCACCGGAATTTCGGGACAAGAACTGGCTTCGCGGGCTCTCGCACAAGCCCAGAAATTTGGGGCCAGGATGATGGTGGCGCACGAAGTTGTCCAGCTAAAGTGCAACCGCCGTCCCTATGAAGTGGTTCTGGATAACGGCAACACATTGGCGGCACGCGCGGTTGTGATCTCAACGGGAGCGCAGTACAAGAGACCGCCTCTCGCCAACCTGGCCAGATTTGAAGGACAGGGAATCTATTACGGAGCAACCTACATTGAGTCGCAGATGTGTGGTGACGAAGTTGTTGTTGTAGTAGGAGGAGGAAACTCTGCCGGACAAGCCGCCGTCTACCTTGCCCAGAGCGCCCGCAAGGTGCACCTCCTGATCCGCTCGGGTTGCTTATCGGAAACTATGTCGCGGTACTTGATCCAACGCATCACTACCAATCCCACCATTGAAATGCATTACAAGACAGAGATTGTTGATCTACAAGGTGAGGATGGTCTGGAGCGGGTGAGCTGGCTGGATCGAGCGACTGGTGAAACTTCCGTTCATGATATCCGCCACGTTTTTATCATGACCGGAGCCTCTCCGCGAACCGACTGGCTTCGTGGTTGTATTGCTCTCGACGATAAAGGGTTCATCCTGACCGGGCGTGATTTGGATGGAACTCCGAGTGTGCTCCCACCGACCGCCTGGAAGCTGACGCGCCCTCCGCAGATGTTGGAAACCAGTCTTCCGGGGGTGTTTGCGGTTGGCGATGTTCGTGCCGGCAATGTAAAGCGCGTCGCCTCGGCTGTGGGTGAGGGGGCAATTGCAATCCATCTCGTGCACCGCGCGCTGGCGGAGCTTTAAGGACGCGAGGTGCTCACAGTCGGCTTACCTCGCTCGGTGGAATAGTCCGCTCATCGCTAGACTGCTGGTGCGATTTGCCCTGCACGCATATAATTCCAGAAACGCTGCAGCACTACACACATCGATTCTGGACGGGGTAGCTACATTGCAGACTGCTTTGCAAGGTGGACGATCGGCGTCTCCGCCGTGGTATCGCTACGGCGTGCTCCTGCCAGGGGGTGTGGTTCTTGCGATCTCTGCTGCCACGATTGCCGGTTGGGCCTTTGAACCGGAGACTCTCAACCGGCTCGGTTCCAGCTTCGCTGAGTTGAGACCGGCTACCGCTGCTGGTTTTCTGTTCCTCGCGCTTGCGCTACTGCTGCTGGACGATAAAGGCCGCATCGTACGCGCGATTTCTCGCGGCTGTGCTTTCTGCGCCGTGCTCTTAGGAGCTCTCACCAGTCTGGAATACCTGACTGACGCCAGAGCCATGCAACTTGGGCAAATGTCTCTGGTCACCACAACGAACTTCATCCTGATAGGTTTCGCGATTCTCCTGCTTGATTTCCGCTGGGGACGTTTTTCGCTCTCATCTTTTGCAGCATGGACCAGCACGGGCTTCTCGTTCTTAACTCTGACTGGTTACGCCTACGATCCTGTGGGCCTGTATCAACTGAGATTCTTTTTCGGTGTCTCTCTTTTCTCGCCGCTTATGTTCTTGTTGATCTGCACGGCGATCCTGTTCGCGCGTCCAGAACGCGGTGTGGCTGCAATTCTGCTGAGCAGGGATTTGGGTGGCCAGACGGCCCGACGCTTGCTCCCTGCCGCGATCTTCATTCCCTTTACGGTTAGTCTGTTGGTCTTCAAGCTGTACCAGGCAGGAGCCTACGGCGCTGCTCTGATGGTCTTTCTCTTTGTGGTGGCTCCAGTGTTGGTTTTTGTACCACTGGTCCTCCTCAACGCATCTTTGCTGAATCGTATTGAACACGAACGCGAGCGGAGTGAGCAGGAACTCAGTGTCAGCACACAGCGGCTCTCCAGCGTGGTGGCGTCGGCGATGGACGCAATCATTACCCTGGATGAAGCCCAACACGTGATTGTCTTCAATCAATCTGCAGAGAAGATGTTCGGCTGTCCTGCCGGGGACGTGCTCGGGAAGACGCTCGACCGCTTTCTCCCTGAGCCATTTCGTCAGGTTCACGCGCAAAAGATTCGCAAGTTCGGAGAAGCGGGCCTTACAACGCGTTCAATGGCATCTCCCGGCATGCTCTCTGCTGTACGGGCCAGCGGGGAATCATTTCCGATTGAGGCGACCATATCCCAGGTACAGGTAGCCGGGCAAAGGCTGTATACCGTAATTCTGAGAGACATTACTGAGCGTCTGCGGGCAGAAGAAACGTTGCGTCATAGCGAGGCACGCTTTCGTTCCATCTACGAGCAGGCTGCTGTCGGCATAGCGCAGATTGCATTCGATGGACAATTCCTGATGGTGAACGCTGCGCTCTGCCGAATGCTGGGATACGAAGAGAGTGAACTGCGCGGCAAGAAAGTTATCGACGTTGTCCATCCCGATGATCGACCGCGCCAGGCCGAGTTGATGGAAGTAGCACAGCGCGAACACCGAACGTCATTCCAGATAGAGAAGCGCAACCTGCACTCCGACGGTTCTGAAGTCTGGGTTGATGTTTCTTCCTCTCTGGTGAGCGATTCTGCTGATAAGCCGCTGTACTGGATTTCGGTAATCCAGAACATCACTGAGCGCAAGCGAGCCGAAGAGCAGCTTGCGCAGTCCCAGAAGTTGGAGGCGATTGGCCGGCTTGCCGGCGGAGTAGCACACGATTTCAATACTCTTCTCAGCGTCATGCTCGGGTACTCAGAGTTGTTGCTGGAGGAACTGCCTTCTGGAGACCCGAGCCGCGAAAAGATAGTGCAGATCAAGAACTCCGGCGAAGCTGGGGCCCTGTTGACAAAGCAATTGCTCGCGTTCAGTCGGAAGCAAACTATTGTTCGGGAAGTGCTGGACCTGCGTGAAGTCGCGTCCAGAATGACGCCGATTCTTGCGCGACTATTGCCCCATGATATTGAACTGACGGTGAAATGTTCTGAGGAACTCTGTCGCGTAAAGGTGGATCCGGGCCAAATACAGCAGCTCATGCTGAACCTGGTGTCGAACGCCGGAGACGCGATGCCAAACGGAGGGCAGGTCAAGATTGGAGTCCAGACCGTCGAAGTGGATGAAGCTCACGTGCAGCAACATCCCGCACTAAAGGTTGGCGGATACGCGGTGTTCTCGGTAAGTGATTCGGGATCAGGGATGGAAGCCGAAACCCTGTCACACATCTTCGAGCCATTCTTTACGACAAAAGAGAAAGGCAAGGGCACGGGGCTTGGCCTCGCCACGGTTTATGGTATTGTTCGGCAAAATGGAGGAGATATCTGGGTTTACAGCGAACCGGGATCAGGCACAGTCTTCAAAGTCTTCCTTCCTCTCACGACGGAGGAACTGCTGGAGCCAGAACCCGCCAGAGTTCCGAGTCGCGGTATCGGAGGCGAGACCATTCTGCTGGTGGAAGACTCGGCAGCTCTGCGTGAGTTGACGAAAGTTATCTTGACGCGCGACGGCTACAACGTTCTGGAGGCCGAGGATGGCGTTGCCGCGATGGAAGTTTCAACAAGTTATCAAGGCACAATTCACCTGGTGCTGACTGACGTTGTGATGCCGCGAATGCGCGGGCCTCATATGGCCGCACGGCTTGTTAAGCAGCGTCCGGAGACTGCCGTAATCTTTTTATCAGGCTACTCAGAGGAAGCGATTTCAAAGTCCGATGGAATCAGCAACTTTGCCCTGGTGGAGAAGCCGTACACTGCCGAAGTTCTTCTCCGCTCAATTCGGCGCGCTTTGAATAGTTCACTATCGCCCAGAATTCAGTAGTGGATTTCAGACCGGCCTCAAGGTAAGACCTCTTTTAACTGAATTGCCCTGCCTGCAATGTCGGGACATTCTCCAAGCAACACTTAGGGGCGAAAAAGAGGTCTCAAACACTTACGGACGGAGACTTCGAGAATGGCAATTCCTGTTCCACGGTCGCAGGTGCCTACGACCCACACAGGTGAGACGAGCCAGAGCGGCGCGATGGCCATGGTCACCTTGTTCTTCATGTGGGGTTTCCTTACCTGCCTGAACGACATCCTGATTCCACATCTTAAGTCCATCTTTGACTTGAACTACGCACAGATGACGCTGGTTCAGTTCGCATTCTTTTCTGGATACGCAGTTTTTTCCCTACCCGCGGGCAAAGTGATTGAGTGGATCGGCTACAAACGCACGATGGTCGCAGGGCTGCTCACCATGGCAGTGGGCGCGCTTATGTTTATTCCCGCGGCGCGAATTCCATCGTATCCCTTCTTTCTGGCGGCGCTGTTTGTGCTTGCCGCAGGCATCACCTCGCTGCAGGTGGCGGCGAACCCTTATGTGGCGGTGCTTGGTCCGGCCCGTTCGGCTTCCAGTCGATTGAATCTGACGCAAGCCTTCAACTCGCTGGGGACCACACTGGCCCCGTTTTTTGGGGGCGCGCTAATCCTGAGCGCAAGCGTCAAGGGAACCGACGAAATCAGGGCGATGAGCCCGGCACAGTTGAGCAGCTATCGCATTGAGCAGGCACATTCGGTCATTACCCCGTACTTCGGTTTGGCGCTCGTGCTGGTGTTACTGGCAACTGTGATCGGCCTGTATAAGCTGCCGAAAATCCAATCGGCTGAGGCCTCACAAAATGAACTCGAAAATATTCAGGACAGCGTATGGAATCATAAAAACCTGATTCTCGGCGCCATTGGAATCTTCGTATACGTGGGTGCCGAAGTTTCGATCGGAAGCTTCCTTGTGAATTACTTTCACCAGGATTTTATGGGAGGCATGCCGGAGCAGGCGGCGGCGAGGCTGGTCGCATTCTATTGGGGCGGCGCCATGACTGGACGTTTCATCGGGTCCGCATTATTGCAAAAAATCCCGACGGGCAAACTCCTCGCATTCAACGCGTTGGTTGCTTCTGCGTTAGTAGTTACTTCAATGCTTTCATTTGGGAGCCTCGCCGTCTATAGCATCATTCTCGTAGGTTTTTTCAACTCGATCATGTTCCCCAGCATTTTCACCTTGGGCATCGGCGGACTCGGCAAGCTGACGAGCAAAGGCTCGGCGATCATGGTAACCGCGATTGTTGGTGGCGCGCTGATTCCGCCGGTACAGGGTCTGTTGGCCGACCGCGTTGGCATTCACCACGCGTTTATCATCCCGGTGATCTGCTATCTCTACATTGCTTACTTTGGATCTGTGGTGCGTGAGGCGGGAAGGGAAGAGACGCCAGAGAATCTGGCAAAAGCTTAGTTCGAGAGCAGCCATATTCACTATCGGAACGTATTCCCGCAACGCATAACCAGAGTCCATGGACTCCATAAGAATTTTCGATTTCCATCCTGGCCCGCAAACAACTATCTATGAATACTGCAGATACTGCGGAGAGAGACTTGCACTTACTACGGAAGGCATTCCTTTTTGCAGGGTTGTAAACTTAGACTGACTCAAAGTAGGCGAAGAAGGATCTCTCGATTCGTAGGTGCCGCGGCCCCGAAATCATTTGGCTGGCAAGCCTTGAAAGATAATTATCATGACGAAGCTCGAAGCAGTAATTCAACCGTCCAAGCTCGACGCCGTGAAAGAAGCATTGATAGCCATCGGCATTGACGGATTGACGGTACTCGAAGTGCGCGGTCACGGCAGGCAGAAGGGTCACACGGAGTTCTATCGCGGTCGCGAATATAGCGTCGACCTTCTTCCTAAGATCAAGTTGGAGATCGTCTTGCGTGACGAAGTAGTTGATGACGTCGTGAAGGCGATTTTAGTCGCGTCGCAGACAGGAAAGATCGGCGACGGTAAAATTTTCCTCTCTCGAATTGATGAGGCAATCCGAATTCGCAATGAAGAGCGCGGCGCTGACGCGCTTTAAGCACGTAGGGGTTAATTGATGACGTCGGGCATCGCGCAGGGTCTGAAAACCGAGTATCTGACCGGCTCGGAGCGATTGCAGCTTGAATTCGAGGAGACACGCTCGGGCCGTTCCGTGCTGCAGGGGCGCACGGCGCTGGTCGATTCCCTGACGCATCAGTTATGGCGCCATCATATCGATCCAGATCTATCCGCTCCTGCCGGCTTTGCCTTGGTCGCCATTGGCGGATATGGCCGGGGCGTGCTCGCTCCCTACTCGGATGTGGATCTGCTGTTTCTTTTTGACAACGAAACCGCCGCCGCAGCGCACAAAGATGCAATCCGCGCTTTTTGCCAGGACTTGTGGGATCTGCGCCTCAGGTTAAGCCCCACCACACGCACGCTGGACGATTGCGATCGCCTTCACCGTGATAATCCTGAGTTCAATATTTCGCTGCTCGATTGCCGTCTGCTCGCCGGTGATTATGGTCTCTTCCGCCGCCTGCACGACCAGGTAGTGCCTCGCTCCGTGCTGCGTGACTGGCAGGAGTTGGTGCTGTTATTGGCTGAGGTCAATGAGGCGCGTCATCATCAGTTGGGCGACACTATCTTTCATCTCGAACCCAATATCAAGGACGCCCCCGGTGGGTTACGCGACTACAACGTGGCTTCGTGGCTCGCGTTGCTCAATGGATTTTCGCGCGCGCAGCAATGGATGAACGCTCTCGATTACTTTCCTCCGTCGCTACGTGACCGGGCCCAGGAGGCGAAGGATTTTCTCGTCTCCGTGCGTTGCTTTCTGCATTATCGCGCCGGACGCGATGATAACCAGTTGAACTGGGAAGCGCAGCAGGCTGCCGCGGAAGCCCATATTGGCTATGACGGCGGTGCGGCGGATGCGGCAGAATGGATGCGTTATTACTATCGGCAGGCACGCGTCCTCAATCGGCTATTTGCCACCATGATGGATGAGGTCGTGCCCGCGCGTTCGTCGCTCTTTCAGCAGTTTCAGAATTGGCGTGCGCGCCTTTCCACCGACGAATTTTCTTGCGTCAATGGGCGCGTGTTTCTGCAGCAGCCTTCTGCGCTGGTCTCGCCGGAACTCTTTTTTAACTGCTTCGAATTCGTTGCCCAACACGGACTCAAGTTGGCAGCCAGCACCGATCTGCGAATCGAACAGGCGCTCCCGACAATTGCCGCGCGCGGTCTATCAGGGCCAGAACGCTGGGCGGCCTTGCGTAAGATACTGGTTCGTACAAACGCGGCCAAGGCCCTAAGAGCCATGCAGGAACTCGGTGCACTCGGACTGTTGCTGCCTGAATTTCGGGCGGTTGAGTCACTGGTTATCCGCGATTTCTATCATCGCTACACTGTCGATGAACATACCTTCAGGGCGATTGACTCCGTTCACGCGCTGCTCACGGAAAAGAAGAACGGCAATCGCGGCATTGCCACTCTTGTGGAAGAAATCGAGCGCCTGGATCTGTTGATACTCGCGCTGCTGATGCACGATATTGGCAAGGCCAAGCCCACTGACGAAGACCACGTCAGTGCGAGCCTTGAAGTTGCGATGAAGGTTTGCCGAAAATTTGAACTGCCGCCCGACGATGAGGAACTGGTGTGTTTTCTCATCGCCTATCATCTCGATCTTTCGGCAGCAATGCGTCGCGACATTTTCGACCCCGAAACAATTCATGGACTCGCCAAACGAGTTGGTACTCCGGAGCGGCTCAAGATGCTGGCCGTGTTGACCCATGCTGATGTTGGCGCGGTCAATCCAACTGCGCTTTCGCCCTGGAAGGCTGAGAACCTCTGGCGAGTTTACTTTGCAACCGCAAACTACCTGAATCGCAGTGTTGACGATGATCGTTTCCATGCCAAGAGGGGAGACGAGCAGGTTGCGCGCATTCGCCTGCTGGCTCCGCATCTGGGACGGCGCCTGCGCGATTTTCTGGAGGGGTTGCCGCAGCGATATCTTCGCGTGCATTCCGCTGAGGAAATCATTCAGCATGTGGAGATGGCCTCGCAACTCAAGGCCAACGCAGTACAGACGCACCTAAAACGTGTCCGTGGTGATTTCTCACTGACGGTCATCACCCACGATCGTGTCGCGCTTTTTGCCAGCCTGGCTGGAGTGCTGGCCGGTTGGGGCATGAACATCTTGAAGGCTGATGCTTTTTCAAATGACTCAGGAGTGGTGGTAGACAGCTTTGTTTTTAGCGATCGCTTCCACACTCTTGAGATGAACGTGCAGGAATGGGATCGCTTCCGCAAGAGCTTTAGCGATGTCTTAAGCGGCGCGGTTCCGTTGGAGAAGTTGGCCCGCAAACGTGTCGGCGGTGGCGGTAAGCCTCCCAAGGTGAAGATTGAAACGAACGTGAATGTGGATCAGGATTCGTCGAGTCACAGTACAGTGGTGGAGGTAGTCGCGCAAGACCGCTCCGGCCTGCTGCATCGTATTGCCGCAGTGTTTGCTGAGTGCAACTGCAACATCGAAGTCGCGCTTATCGATACCGAAGGTGAGATGGCCATCGACACTTTCTATCTCAGAATTGCTGGAAGAAAGCTTGCCGCTGAGGAGTGTTCGCTGGTCAAGGCCGCGCTGGAAGTCGAACTGGGTTCCTGAGGCTCGCGCTCGTGCATCTGATGGATTGAGCTTAGACTATCCTGCAGAGCGGATGCACACCTCGAACTCCAATCCCGACGAAGTTAGTGCGAACGAGATCGCGGATCGCGGGTCTGCAGATAGCGCGAAGAACGGCGCACTGAAACTTTTCCACCCTGCCGTGAGGCAGTGGTTCTCCTCTGTATTCGCCTCTCCCACGCTAGCTCAGCAGTTAAGTTGGCCGGCGATTGCGCGCGGTGAATCCACCCTCTTGTTGGCTCCTACCGGAAGCGGCAAAACCCTTGCTGCATTTCTCTGGTGTTTGAATCGCACCATGTTTGCAGCGCCTCCCACCAAGGCTGGCCGCTGCCGCGTTTTATACATCTCCCCGCTCAAGGCCCTTGCCGTCGATGTGGAACGAAACCTGCGTCTTCCCTTGGCAGGCATTGCTCAAGTGGCGAAACAACGCGAAGACCAGTTTCACCTGCCTACAATCTTCGTGCGTACCGGAGACACTCCGTCGGCCGAGCGCGGCCATTTTCAGCGCGTACCCACCGATATTCTGATTACCACGCCGGAGTCCCTCTATCTGCTTCTTACCTCGAACGCACGCGAAGCTCTGCGTTCGGTTGAGACCGTCATCGTCGATGAGATTCATGCTCTCGTGCCCACCAAGCGAGGAGCCCACCTCGCGCTTTCCCTTGAGCGCCTGGAGCGGCTGTGCGGACGCAAACTGCAGCGGATTGGCCTCTCGGCAACGCAGCGGCCTCTTGATGAGGTCGCCCGATTTCTCGCTGGGGTCGCTACTCCGTCTGCATTGCGCACCGCCCAGAGCTCCTCTTATGACGAAGTGGCCGACCTGGAAGTTCCAGCAACTTATCGGCCTGTTACAGTGCTGGACGCATCTTCTCCAAAGCGGTTGGAACTGAGCGTTCAAGTGCCGGTCGAGGATATGTCAAAGCTCGGCGGGAACTCGGCCGAAGTTGTTAGCGGAGCACAGGCCGGTCGCTCCATTTGGACTTCGATCCATCCCGAATTGCTCGAACTCGTCCGTGCGCATCAGTCCACTCTTATCTTCGTCAATAGCCGCCGCTTAGCCGAGCGCATCTCAGGTGCTCTCAACGACCTTGCCGGTGAGACGCTGGTGCTTGCTCACCACGGCAGTGTTGCTCCCGCTCAACGCAAAGAAATTGAAGAGCGGCTCAAGAATGGCGAAGTGAAGGGATTAGTCGCCACCTCTTCGCTGGAGCTTGGAATCGACATGGGAGCCATCGACCTTGTCGTCCAGATTGAAGCGCCTCCCTCGGTCGCCAGTGGCATGCAGCGAATTGGGCGCGCCGGACACCACGTCGGCGGGACCAGCAACGGCATCATCTTCCCGAAGTTTCGCGCCGATCTGCTTGCCTGCGCAGCCGCCACGCGCGCCATGCGTGACGGCCTTGTGGAAGCTGTGCGCTACCCGCGAAACCCGCTCGACGTGCTTGCACAGCAGGTGGTGGCATCTGTTGCCGTGGAAGCGATGACTACCGCGGCGTTATTCGATCTGCTCCGTCGCGCCGCGCCTTTTGCTTCGCTCTCCCGAGAATCCTTTGAGAGCGTTCTCGATCTGCTCTCAGGCCGTTATTCCTCTGATGAGTTTGCGGAATTACGGCCGCGTATCACCTGGGATCGCACCACCAATCTGCTGACGCCACGCGAATCAGCCAAGCGAATCGCGATTGTGAACGGAGGCACAATTCCGGATCGCGGCCTTTACGGCGTTTATCTTGCCGACGCCGCCAAGCCAACCCGCCTCGGTGAACTCGATGAAGAGATGGTATTCGAGAGCAAAGTTGGAGAAACCATCATCCTCGGCGCGTCCACCTGGCGCATCGTGGAGATCACGCATGACCGCGTGCTTGTTTCGCCCGCACCAGGAGAGCCGGGCAAGATGCCCTTTTGGCATGGCGACAGTGCAGGGCGGCCTGCGGAGTTTGGGCAGCATATCGGGGCGCTTACCCGTGAGTTACTGCGGATGCCCGCTCCTGCAGCCTTCACGCGGCTTGTGGAGGATCATGCTCTTGCGCCCAATGCAGCGGAAAATCTCCTGCGCTTCCTCAACGATCAGCAAGCAGCGACCTCGCGCGTTCCGAGTGATGAAGACGTTCTCATCGAACGTTTCCGCGATGAACTCGGCGACTGGCGTATCTGCGTCCTATCGCCATTCGGCAGCCGCGTGCATGCGCCCTGGTGTATGGCCGTAGCGTCAGCGCTGCGTGAAGAGTTGGGTGCGGAGCCGGAGACGATGTGGACCGACGATGGTTTCGTCATACGCCTGCCTGACAGCGATCGTCAGCTTGAGCCTGCCGAACTGCTCCCACCCTCAAATTCGATCCGCGACAAAGCAATGAGCCAGCTTGCGTCGACGGCGCTCTTTGCGGCGCGCTTTCGCGAAAACGCTGCGCGCGCTCTGCTGTTGCCTCGTCGCCGTCCTGGTATCAGAACCCCGCTCTGGCAGCAGCGCAAGCGTTCGGCTGATCTGCTCAACGTTGCATCGCGATATCCTACGTTTGCCATATTGCTTGAGACATATCGCGAATGCATTCGCGATATCTTCGACCTTCCTGCGCTCACGGAAATTCTGCGCCGCATTGAGGATGGCAGAATTCGTATCACTACCGTGGACTCGGTCAAACCATCGCCTTTCGCAGCCACGCTTCTCTTTGGTTATGTCGCAAATTACATTTACGACGGCGATGCGCCATTGGCGGAGCGGCGTGCCCAGGCGCTGTCTATCGATCAGTCGCAGTTGCAGGACCTGCTAGGGGATGCCGACTACCGCGAGCTTCTCGATGGCACAGTGTTGCGCGATGTGGAGAAACAACTGCAGTTTCTCGGCGCGGAACAAGCAGCGCGCCATGCGGATGCCATCCACGACCTCCTGCTCAGGCTTGGGGACCTGAACCCAGCGGAACTGCGCGTGCGCTGCGAGAGCGAAGAGGTCTTTGAGCAGGTGGGCTCTCTCATAGCGACGCAGCGGTTGGTGCCGCTCGTGATCGCCGGGGAGTCCCGATATGTCGCGGTGGAATACGCGGCGCAGTATCGCGATGCGCTCGGAGTAATGTTGCCGGAGGGTCTGGCCGCCACTTGGTTGCAGCCGCAAGCTGGTCCTCTGTTCGAATTGCTGAGCCGATATTCGCGTACTCACGGCCCGTTTACTCTGGATGATCTTTGGCACCGCTATCAGCTTCCAAAAGCTGTCGCAGAGGCTTCGCTCGCCGAACTTCTCCAGCAGGGAAGGATTTTCGAAGGCGAATTCCGCCCCGGTGGTCTGCATCGCGAGTGGGTGCATCCGGAGGTGTTGCAACAGCTTCGCCGCCGTACGCTGACGAGATTGCGACGTGAGGTTGAGCCGCTTGAAGCGCGGGTCCTTGGAGTGTTTCTTCCACGCTGGCAAGGCGTGAGCAGCAAGCGTCGCGGGCTTGATGCTCTGCTCGATGCCATCGAAAACCTGCAAGGTCTCGCTCTACCTCTCTCCGAATGGGAGCGCGAAATCTTGCCTGCTCGCATCAAGGACTATGAACCTGCAGATCTCGATTCACTGATGGCAGCTGGAGAGGTGGTCTGGGTCGGGCAGGAGCAACTCGGCGAGCACGATGGACGCGTTGCTCTCTATTTGTCGGAGAGCCTGACTGCGCTTTTGCCTCCCTTGATTCTGCAACTGTCACCGCCCCCCGAGGGACGTGCACAGATTATTGCGGAGTTTCTCGCGAGCCATGGTGCGTCGTTTTTTGCCAATGTTCACGAGGCCGCTGGCGGAGGATTCCCCGGTGAAACCAGCGATGCGCTCTGGCAACTCGCATGGCAAGGCGTGGTGACAAACGACACGTTCCACTCGCTGCGCAGTTTTCTGCGTCATGAACGCGAAGGACATCCGCGCCGGGGCAGTGACTCTGCGCGTCCTGGGTCGGCTGAGTTTCTCAAGCAGTTTCGGGCCCGCTCCAGTGGAGGCCCCATGGCACAGGGCCGTTGGTCGCTGGTACGTTCGCGAATCCAGAGCGAGCCAACGGTCACCGCGTGGAGTGCCAGCGTAGCTCAACAGTTGCTGCTTCGCTACGGACTCGTGGTTCGCGAGAGTGCTATCGCCGAGGATCTGCCGGGAGGGTTCAGTGCGTTTTATCCCGCGTTGCGCCAGATGGAGGATCGCGGCTGGATTCGCCGAGGCATGTTCATCTCCGGTCTTGGCGGTGCGCAATTTGCCATGAACGCTGCCGTGGAAGCGTTGCGCGCCCTGCGTTCGCCTGCCAGGAAAACCGCAATCATGCTTGCTGCCGTTGACCCGGCGAACCCCTACGGCAATCTGCTGCCTTGGCCCCGCCTCGCCGAAGCTGACGAATCTGCGCCACATGGAATGGCCTGCACCGGCGGCGCCAGTGTGCTGATGGTAGCAGGCGATCTGGTGGCCTACTTGAGACGCGGCAACCCAGCGCTGAAACTCTGGCTCCCTGACGCACAGCCTGAGCGCGATGAGTATGCACGCGCCGCTGCCCGCGAACTTGCCCGCGTCGCACTCCTTCGTCAGTCTCCACGCGGAGGGTTGCTGATTTCCGAGATCAACGCCAAACCGGCGCGTGAGCATTTCTTCGCACCGTTTCTAGAGCACGCCGGATTCGCGGCCACCGCGCTGGGCTATCAAATGCGCCGTCAACGTCCATCCGAAGCAGAACCAGAATCGGAATCCGAAGACGATTCGACCTCATTCACCGCCGGGCAGGATGAAGAAAATACATGAAACAATTCAGCGGCTTCGAAATTCAAAACAGCGCGTCATTGAATCCTCTCCAGTGTTTTCTGAATCTTTCGTATCATAGGGTTCGCGCGGTTCAGGATGGCCGCACGGCGTTCTAATTTGCGGCAAAAGGAAACAAGAAGCATGCCATCAATCATCTCCGCCACTAAGCTTTCGCAATTCGGCGTAATTGGTCTGGGCGTAATGGGACAGAACCTGGCGCTGAATATTAACGATCACGGACAAAGCGTCGCGGTCTGGAACCTTGAGCCCGAGTGGGTCGAGCGTTTTGTCTCTGCAAACCAGGGAAAGCAAATTGCCGGCAGCCCTGACCTGGCCCAATTTGTCCGCTCGCTGGAACGGCCCCGCCGAATGCTGATGATGATCAAAGCCGGAGATCCAGTGGACGAGATGCTTGATCGCATTGCTCCTTTGCTGGAGACAGGCGACATCCTTATCGATGGCGGAAACTCTTTTTTCAAAGACACTCAGCGTCGTGAGGCAGCGATGCGGGTCCGAGGCCTGAACTTCTTCGGCATGGGTGTCTCTGGTGGCGAGGAGGGTGCGCGCAACGGTCCTTCGCTGATGCCCGGCGGCGACGAGCAGGCTTACCAGCACGTTCAGAAAACGTTGGAATCCATCGCGGCAAAAACCTCCTCTGGTCCGTGCGTCACCTATGTGGGCGCTGACGGCGCCGGACATTTCGTCAAGATGGTTCACAACGGCATTGAGTATGGGGACATGCAGTTGATAGCCGAGGCATACGACTTGATGCGTCATGCGCTCGGTCTCACTGCGCCGGAAATTGCTGCGGTCTTCGCCGAGTGGAATCGCGGCCACCTTGCCTCGTATCTGATCGAGATCAGTGCGGAAATCTTAACTGCCATCGACCCTGAAACCCACAAGCCGCTGGTGGATGTGATCCTGGACAGAGCCGGGCAGAAGGGAACCGGCAAGTGGACCGCGCAGATTGCTCTCGATCTTGGAATCCCCATCCCAACGATCTCTGCTGCGCTCGATGCCCGTGCCCTCTCCAGCATGAAGGATGAACGTCTCATCGCCAGCGCCCAGTATGGCCGGGTTGAGTCGCGCTATTCGGGAGATCGTGCCCAACTTATCGCCTCCATCAGCGATGCACTTTACGCCAGCAAAATTTGCTCCTATGCCCAGGGCATGAGCATGATCGCGGCGGGTGCGCGGGAGTGGAACTGGAAGATCAATTTGCGTGAGATTGCCCGCATCTGGAAAGGTGGCTGCATCATCCGGGCGCTTTTGCTCGACCCCATCATGCAGGCATTTGATCGCCAGCCCGCGCTTCCAAATCTTCTCCTTGATTCCGACTTCCAGACGCGTATCACCGCCGCTGCACCAGCCTGGCGCAAGGTCGTCGGAGTTGCCGCCTCGCTTGGAATTCCAACACCAGCATTTTCGGGCTCGCTGGCTTACTTTGACGCGTATACCGCTGCTCAGCTTCCGCAGAATCTAACCCAGGCCCAGCGCGACTTTTTTGGCGCGCATACTTACCAGCGCGCTGATCGTCCGCAGGCAGGATTTGTCCATTCGGATTGGAATGCGCTGATTCACAGGAGTACTCGATGACGCCCGTAATTGAAGCTGCAGTTGAACAGAAGCTGAAGCGCCCCGCACTCCCTCTGGGCGACCCTTGTACGCTGGTGATCTTCGGTGCCAGTGGAGATCTTACTCGCCGCAAGTTGATTCCAGCCCTCTACGATCTCTGTGGCGAAGGCTGTATGAACGCTCGCTTCGAAGTCGTAGGCACCGGCCGAACTCACATGACCGACGAACAGTTTCGCGAGTCTATGCACGATGCGGCAAAGACCTCCAAGGACGTTCGCGGATTCAGCGAGGAAAAATGGGCGCGTTTTTCCAAGCGTCTCCGCTACATTACCGGCAATCCTGCTTCCCCTGATTTCTATTCGGAACTGCGTTCTTTTCTTCAGCAGATGGAAGGCAATGGCTCTAGTCCAAACACGCTTTTCTATGTCTCCACTCCCGCGTCGTTTGCAGGAGAAATCGTGAACGGTCTGCAAACAGCGGGCCTTAATAAAAGCGACAAGGGTTGGTCCCGCATCATTCTGGAAAAGCCATTTGGCCGCGATCTCGAATCGGCTCGCACCCTTAACAAAACGGTCCTCAATGTCTTTGACGAGCGAAATGTTTATCGCATAGATCATTACCTCGGCAAAGAGACCGTGCAAAACATCCTGGTCTTCCGCTTCGCCAACTCCATCTTCGAGCCTGTGTGGAATCGTAACTACATCGAATATGTAGAAATCACCGCCGCCGAAACTCTTGGAGTCGAGCGCCGGGCAGCCTTTTACGAGGAGACGGGTGCGTTGCGCGACATGGTGGCCAATCACCTTTTGCAATTAGTGGCGCTCACCGCCATGGAACCGCCCGTCGCGTTCGATGCCGATTCCGTGCGCGAACAGAAGGTGCAGGTCTTCCGAAGCATCCGTCCCATGACGGTGCAAGAGGTGGCGGCCAATACCGTGCGCGGGCAATATGGACCGGGGCGCATCGGTGATGTAGCTGTCCCTGGCTACCGGCAGGAGCCTGGCGTGAAGCCCAACTCAACCACGGAAACCTACGCCGCGGTTCGTCTCCACGTTGAAAACTGGCGTTGGGCTGGAGTCCCATTCTATCTCCGCACCGGTAAGCGCCTGGCCAACAACGTCACCGAAATCAAGGTGCATTTCAAGCGAACTCCGCAAGCGCTTTTTGCCGGGACGGAGACAGACACAGGCAACGTTGGTCCAAACGTCGTCAGTCTTCGCATCCAGCCAGATGAAGCGATCACCGTATCCTTCGGCGCCAAGCGTCCCGGGAGTCACATGAGCACCGTTGGCGTGAAGGCAAAGTTCTCATACGAGGATGCCTTTGGCAGCAACACGCCAGTCGCTTATGAAACCCTGATCCTCGATGCTATGCGCGGAGACGCTACGCTCTTCACGCGCGGCGACGAGGTCGAAGCAGAATGGAAAATCATTACGCCTATTGAAGAAGCGTGGGCCCAGCTTGCGCCTCCATCCTTTCCGAACTATGCTGCCGGCTCGGAGGGTCCCGCCGAGGCAGAGACATTATTGAAGGAGTCCGGCCATCGTTGGATGGCGATGGTGCAGATAGATACGGAGCTAGCTGATGTCGCCTGAACGCTTCATTTTGGCTGAAGCCGAAATACTCGTTGGTGAGGACATCGATGAGGCTGTACGCATCGCAGCCGGGCAGTTCACAGCGCTTGCACGTAAACTGGCCGCCGCAGGCAAGCCCTTCAACGTGGCACTTTCTGGAGGCAGCACTCCGCGCCGCCTCTTTCAAATGCTGGCCGCTGAACCCTTTTGTGGCCTCATCCCGTGGAATTCCATCCACTTTTACTGGGGGGACGAACGCAATGTTCCCCCCGGCAATCCCGACAGCAACTACTCGATGGCGCGCGAACTCCTTCTCTCACGTGTTCCCGTTCCGCCCACCAACATCCACCGAATCCCCACCGGCGATGGCACCGCCATTGAGGCCGCCGATCTCTACCAGCGAACCCTGCGCGAGAATCTCCCCGTCGTCAACGGACTATCGCGCCTCGACTACAATCTTCTCGGACTTGGGAGCAACGGACATACGGCTTCGCTTTTTCCCCACCGCCCAATTCTCCACGAGCGACAACGCCTGGTTGTGGCCGATCACATAGAAGAAGTTAACTCCTGGCGTGTCACACTCACTGCCCCTGTCCTCAACAACGCCGGGCAGATCACCTTCCTTGTGACTGGTCCGGACAAAGCCGCCGTAGTGAAAAAGGTCATTGAGGGCCCACGCGATCCTGAATCTGCTCCCGCGCAACTGATTGCACCTACTGCCGGTGCCATTACATGGATACTGGACGCCGCCGCCGCCAGTCTCCTGACTCGCCCAGTCACGTTGGTTTGATACTCAACTACAACTCAATTGCGCTACGATTTGTCAGACGTCCAGAATTCCACAACTTTCCGCTCATGCATGTTTGACGTTCCGGTTCATGGCTGTTTACAATCAGTCTGTAAGTTACAGACGGCGCGCCAGCGCCACAATATTCCTCAGTAGCTCAATGGCAGAGCATTCGGCTGTTAACCGAAGGGTTGTAGGTTCGAGTCCTACCTGAGGAGCCATTTATCGTTTTGGCCCTCTTCCAGTCCCAAAGACCCCACTGGCTTCCTCATCTGATCCATCGTATGTAATCGTGTCAAAGGAGTGGGGTATGTCGCCTACAATCGTCCGCCCTTCGAGGGGCAGTTCGATATAGCAAACCTCAACAGTCAGCGCTTCGTGCCCTTTCCGCAGACGTAGTGGAGGCAGGTCGTCATTCGTAAGAGAACAGGCCAAAACCAATCCGCAGTCGTGGCCCGTCCACTGTTAAGACTGGGCAGTGGTGGGAATCATCGTGTCATCGAGTGGCTCATCGAGTGTCAGGAGAACTATGAGGCACAACACGGAGCAAAGTGCGAGGAATAGAAAAACTCCGTCCCAGTTGTAACGGTCCAAGATGATGCCCACCGCCAACGGAGTGAGTGCGCCGCCAAGTTGTCCGCCGCTGTTGATGATGCCGAATGCGACCGGGTACGTCTCTTTCGTGGTTACGCCCATTGGATAGACCGCGAACGCCGAATATCCGAGAGCGAGCAAGAGGCCGGTCATGAACAGCATGAAACCCAGGTACGCCGCACTGTTCGGGGCGTAGACCAGGGCATACATTGTAAGCGTCGTGCAAAACGCGCTGACTATCATCAATGGCTTACGGCGTTTGTTTAGTAGCCAGTCAGAAATTACGCCGCCGAGCAAGTTGCCGAGCACGGCTCCCACGAAGGGGGCCGATGCAAGAAATCCCATCTTCATGGAGGTGAAGTGTTTTACGTTCATCAGGTAAGTAGGGATCCATGCCAGCATCACATTGCTGACACCGATCATGCAGCCGTATCCAATCGTGTTTCCGTAGATATTCCATGAACGAAATACCTGGGCCGATGTCTCCAGTTGCTTCACTTTTTTCGCAAGAATCAGTTTGTCCAGCCATGCGAGAGAATATTGCTTCCGAGCTAAAGGAGCCTTCTCCTTGGCTGCCGCCGGGGATTGCTCCGTCTGGATGTATTCAAGTTCCGCAGGAGAAACGAACCTGCTTTCAGAAGGCTTGTTGGTTACGAGGAAGAGCCAGAGAATCGATAAGACTATTCCGGGAACCGCAAAGAAATAGAAGATGTAACGCCAACCGAACGATTCGATGATCAACATGCCGAGAACGGGGCAGAGTACCGGGCCGAACTTGGACGCCGCCAGCCAAATTCCTGTTGCCGTTCCTTTTTCCTTAGGCGGAAACCAACGATTAATTGTGGCCGTACAGCCAATGCCGGTCGGACTTTCGGCGAGTCCCAAACCCCCACGGATCAGCTTCAGCATCAACAACGAGCCTGTGGTTCCCATGAGAAACGTGAAAACAGATGTGAGAATCATGGAAACCGGAAACACTTTCCTGACGCTCAGGTGCTTGTAGAGAAACCCTGCCGGAATCTGAAAAACCGCATAGAAGAAAAACAAGATGCTAACAAGGGCTCCGGCGTCTGTGTTAGTCATCCGGAACTCTTTTTTGATGAAGGGCAGAGCTATCCCGAGATTTGCGCGGTCTGCCATAGCGACGGTGTAGATCAGGAAGATCAACAACATCACAAACCAGCGGTAATTTGTCCGTTTCCTTACCGCATCCCGCACCTGCTCTAGACCTGCTGCTGCCTGAGACATAAACCACCCTCGTTCCTTTCAAAAGAGTAACTGCTAAAAGATGTGCTCGCGAACTTCCGATTATCCTACGGAAGCCTATGCCGATTGTGGGGTCAGCTCCGGTTTCTTCTTGAGATCGATTTGTTCGACGCTGCCGACGACGAACCACATGGACAGTGCCGCAAACACGATCATCAGGCTGGCGACAAGAAAAGCCCGCCGGAAATCTCCCGTCCATTTCAAAAGAACGCCCGTGACGATAGGAGAAACAATGCCGGCCACTGCTCCTGCCGTATTCATAATGCCGGAAACAGACGCCGAAGTGTTCTTGGGCGCGATTTCGGCACAGGCAGCCCATAGAACAGTGCTGGCTCCCGATTCAAATACCATCGCGATTACGAGCAGGACCATGGCCGCATTCGCACTGTCGACGTAGGGAGCAAAGACGACGCACGAGGCGATGAGTTGTCCTACGACAATCATTCCCTTGCGCGAGGCAGTTACGCTCATACCGCGCTTGATCAAGGTATCGGACAGCAATCCGATCGCCGGCAGCGCGAAGAAGGTTACAATCCACGGCAGAGCGGCATACCATCCCATCTTGAGGACCGTGAATCCGCGGCCCATGACCAGATATGCAGGCAGCCAGGTGATAAACATGTTGTACAGGTACTCTTGAAAAAACTTGCATAACATCAAACCGATGATCGAACGATGTCTGAGTAATTCGAGCCAGGGCACTTTCTCTTTGCTTGCGCCTTCCTGGTTTGCTTCGTCTGGTGGCTGCTTGTAGGTGTAGACCCATAACACAACCCACAGCAGACTTCCAATGCCTGTGGCATAGAACGCAACCCGCCAGTTATAGCGATGGATCAGGTAAGCCATCATGACCGGCACGGCGGCCAACCCCAGACGTATGCCTGAGTTGAAGATTCCGATTGCGACTCCCCGTTCTTCGGTAGGGAAGACCCTCTTAACTACTTTGACGTTGCACGGCTGAATTGCTGCTTCACCAGCCCCCACTCCGATTCTGCATAGAACCAGATGCATGAAGCTGTGGGCAGAGCCGGTCAGGGCTGATAGAAACGACCAGACAAACGCGGCCCACCCGAGAGTTGCCTTGGCTCCGAACCGGTCAGCTAATATCCCGGAAGGGATATTCATTGCAAAGTACGTCCAAAAGAAAGCCGAGAGAACGACGCCCATCATGGCAGGGTTGAGGTGCAATTCCTTCATGATTGCCGGCGCGGCTACACCAAGGCTGCCGCGATCCACTGCGTTCACAAATGTGCCGCAGAAAAGCAAAGTAATGACCCACCACCTGTAGGTCTTTTTTGTCTGGTCAAACATCTGTGTTTCTCCCGGTTAAGTGGCGGGTCTTGGTTATTCAGGTCGAGGCGTTCGGCGATGGCAGACGATCACTTTGCTGTGGCAGACGTATTAGCCGCAGCCTTTACGTCGGCAACCAATGCCGATGCAGCCTGCGCCATGATTCTGGCTTCGCTGAGAATCGTCACAAAGTCAAAGCCCTTGGCGATCATGGCTTTTGCATTTGCGGCGCTACCAGTGTGAACTCCCGCTTTGACGCCGTGACGTTTGCACGCTGCCAGAATCTGACTGATTGCCTCGACCACCTTCGATTCGGTCGGATCGAGACTGTTTGGCAGACCCATGGAAATTGCCAAATCGTTCGGCCCGATAAATATGGCATCAAGGCCCGGCGTGCTGAGAATGCTATCGAGATTGGCTAGGGCCTCGGCGGTTTCGATCATGGCAAAGACTACTATTGTTTCGTTTGCCTTTGTCTGGTAGTCGCTGCCTCCGTAGAGTACAGCGCGGGTCGGGCCGCTACTGCGAAATCCAGCGGGTGGATAACGGCAGGTTGCGACCAGCCGCTCGGCGTCCGCACGAGTGTTGATCATGGGACAAATCACCCCGTACGCGCCCGCGTCCAGACACTTCATGATGATTCCGGGTTCATTCCACGGCACGCGAACAATGGGTGTGACGTTGGTCGTAGAAATGGCCTGCATCATCGTAATCGCCGTTTGAAAATCCACCATTCCATGTTGGATATCGATGCACAACGAATCCCATCCCGTGTGCGCCATCACTTCCGCGCAGAATGAATTCGGCACGGCGAGCCAACCGTTGACCACACAACCGCCCTGCTTCCAGATCGTACGCAGCTTGTTCTCTCTCATTTCTAATACCTCGCGACGTCAATTCGTTCCAGATGCGCTTCGTAAATTCCCCGCTGAACGTAGGTGCGCGATTTTGGACCGTATCAAACCTACGGCAGCGGTCATCCCATTCTGACTAGAAAGTGCGTACCAGATATTCGACGCTCTTGAGGTGGTTCTCAAAGGCTTGGTCGGGGTTGCTAGCCGGATCCAACTCTATTGCGAGATAGTTCTTTCCGTTCTTCTGCAGCAACTCGAAGATCGTCTCGAAGGGCAATTGGTTACCATCCAGAACAGGCTGGACCTTATTGAGCTTCGAAGTCTTCAGATGCGTATAACCGACTCTAGACGCGTTGGCAGCAAGAAAAGCCCTGGCGGCTTCCGGTTCACTCGGCACCCGCGAAGTACAGAAGAAATTTCCCACGTCGAGTTGCAGGCCAACGTTAGCATTCACTCCCTTACTGCCGAAAAGCTCCGTGCTGCCGAAGGTAGTTGTCCCGTCGCCATGAAGTCCTTCGCGAGCGTTTTCGACCAGCAATTGCATCCCAAACATCCGGGCAGTGTTGCCGGCTTGATTGGCGTTGTGGATTATTTTGGTAAATTCATCGGCGGTCCAATATGTTTTCTTCTCATCAGCCATCATCTCCGCGCCGTTCGCGCCGGTGCGGATAACCTTGGGGCCTTCAAAAAGGCTGGCATTGGCAATCCCTCGGGAGTACACCTCCCAGTAGTTGCCGTCCAGCACACCCACATTCATTGCATAGATAACCTCGACGTGTTTCTGCCGGGCGTACTCTGCCAGGGCCTTGCATTCGCTGGTGGTAAGCGTGGCGTTTGCATCGCGTATCTCGATAAAGCTGAATCCGTGCTCGCTCGCGAAGTCTAACAGTTTATGGAGATTCGCCGGAGTGGTTGGATACGCCTTGGCGAAGTTTGCGGTCGTGAATCCGATCTTGAGGTCAGGGTATTTTTTGAGCACAATTTTCTTCTCTGCGGCGTTCGCTTGCGAGATCACTGCAACAAAAAGCAATCCGGCGAGTCCGCATAAAACCTTCTTTAGAAATGAAGTTCTTGGATTCAAAGTAGCTCCTTCTTTATTTTGCTGCTGTCATTTCGTTCAGCTTCTGTTGGTGGTGCCAAACCCCGAGTTCCGCTAGACTCCCTGCCGCATCGAAAGCCCATGGTTGCGGCTCGCCCAAGACATCAACACTGGAATGCCCCCGGGCCTCTTCCAGCATGCACTCGGAGATGCGGATTTCGCCCACATGCAGCGTGTTTGCGATATGTGCGACACGAAGATTTTTAGGGTCGGTGGAGTTGCAGGTCTTGATCGCTGCCTGGATTGCCAACTTGTCGTTATCCATGATCACGCCGATTCGCGCCGATGGTGTCACGGTTGAAGTCAGAATGTTGGCGTAGGTGTATTCCATATCCATCTTATTGAAGAGCCGGCGAGTGGTGATATCTGCCATGCCCACACCACAGCAATTTCCGTGGCTGCGGTCGGTCACATCGAGCACTACGACGCGGGTGGCCGTAGGACCGGGATCGAGGTAATCAGTTGGGGCCCGCCCCGTTATGTAAGGGTCCATGCCGCCGCCCGAGAATTCCTTGCCTAACTGGTCTACGACAAGAATGTCGAGTGGCTGCAGAAGTAGCTTAGGCATGTTCTGTTTAGCCTCAATTAGCAGCTTCCGTTCGTCTTCGATGATCCGCTCGGAGGGAATCGCCACGATCTTCGCTACCCGGTCATAGGCATTTTCAATGGTTGCCAGACCGAAGAGGAAGGGCAGTTTGTCCAGTTTGACCTGGGCGATTGCGGGCACGAATTCCGCCATGTACTTAAAACCCAGAACATGAGCAGCGTCCGCGCCCTTCTGTTTGCCCAGACCGATTGTGATCATCTTGGAAAGACCGCTCTCGATGGCTCCGCTGAACGCATTATGGGCCTTAACTCGGTTGATGACGATGATTCCGTCCGCCTCGTAGGCGTTCTTGTCGATCAACACTTCGAGGCCGTTTACCCTGACTCCCAGCCCCACAACCTCCATGGAGGAAAGAATCGGACACTTGGCGCTGGCCTCTGTCACTCCGAGATCGGCCAGCACTTGTGCCTGGCCCTCGGCCGTTGCTCCTCCGTGGCTTCCCATGGCAGGCACGATAAAAGGATTGGCGCCAAGTTGCTTTAGTTCTTCAATTACAACCTTCACAATGAGCGCGATTTCCGCTACGCCGCGGCTTCCAACGCCGACGGCAATGCGCATGCCAGGTTTTACTCGATTGGCGATTTCCGGGCGGCGTAACTGTTCGCGTAAAGTGGCGGCAACGTCCTGAACTTCCGGAGCAACAAACTTTTGCTTTACCCTGACCATTCTGGGCAAAGCGATATCAGATAACAGATCGGTAATGATTCCCATGGCTTGACTTGCCTCTCTGAGAAATTACAGTGAGACAAGCAAAATTCCCACTGCAAAATTCGAAACCAGACCTCGGCTTAGGCTTTCGCCACCGCCGAAGCTGGTTTTGCTTGCGTCTCATTAAACTTTCCAGCCGTGGCTCTAGGCAATAACATTGTGATGGCGCCGCCAATGAGCAAGACCACAACCAGACTGTAGACACCGTAAGTCAGATTGCCCGTCCGGGTGGCGAACCAGCCCACTAGGACCGGTCCAAAGAAACCGCCAAGGTTGCCAAACGCGTTGATGGCGCCGCGAGCTCCGCCAGCAACTCCCGGAGGAAAGACGACGGCGGGCATCGCCCAGAACGGACTCTGCATGGATTTGGTGAACAATCCGGTCAGCACCAGCAATCCGAAACACATGCCAATGTTCCCCGGAAAGAACAAAGTGGCAAGAAAGAAAAGTACGCCGAATCCAACCAGAGAGAGAGCTGTGTACAGGCGGCGATTGCCCTTCCTGTCAGAGAGCGCACCCATCAGATACAGGCCACCGAGCGCCATGACGAAAGGCAGCGAGGTCATCCACCCGACAGCGGTCAGACTGGACTTGGTCAGTTGCTTCAACAGTGTTGGCAACCACAGCGTGTACCCGTACTGTCCGGTGGTGTAGCACATATAAACCAGAATCAGAAGCCACAGGTTCTTGTTCATGAAGAGCTTTGTATAGCTCCACTTGAGGGAGGAGCCCTCGGCCACAAGTGCCGCTTCCGTTTCGGCCTTTTCCCGGGCCAGGGTGGTAAGCAAGTACTCTTTTTCTTCCTTGGAAATCCACTTCGCTTCTTCGGGGCGGTCGCTGATCATGGGCATCCAGATGAAAATCAGCAACAAGGAAACTGCGCCTTCGTAGATGAACAACCAGCGCCAACTGTGATTCGACACGATCCACCCCGACACGGGATTCGTGAGGATCGTGGAAATTGGCAGGCTCATCAGAAATAGAGCGTTGGCTCGCCCAAGCTCTTTTTTCGGAAACCATTTGCCGACCACGATCAGAATCGCGGGATAGACACCGCCCTCGGCGACACCTAGCAGGAACCTTATGATCAGCAGTTCGTGGAAATTGTGTACGAAGCCGGTCAATGTCGACAGGCCGCCCCATGCAACGATCGACCACATAATGAACTTTTTGGCGCTGCCGTGTTCTGCAATGTGTCCGGCCGGCACCTGCAATACAAGGTAGCCCCAGAAGAAAATTCCCGCCGCCAATCCGGATGCGGCCATGCTGAGTCCCAGCTCTTTGTTCATGCCGCCAGCCATGGCGAAGCTGATGTTCATGCGATCCATGTAGGCGATGATGTAAATGATGATTGTCGGCGGGATGATCCGCCACCACCTGGCATTTGGAATTACTTTTTGCAGAGTTTCAGATGCGACTAGAGATCCCATCGAATATCCTCCCGGTTTACCAAGTCGTTGCGCACACGAGCTATGACACACAGACCCAATCGGGAGTGACAGCCAGCTCGCAAACAAGCAATTCCTTCGTTTTGGTTTAGGCGGTCAATCAAATCACCGTTCCTAGTCAATGTCAACGTCGTTTTACGCAGAACTACGCATACACGCTGGACGGAGGAAAAACTGTTTTTATTGACAGACAGCGATCTTGGGAAATAAATGGAAAGAAGCAGAATTTCAATCGAAAGCAAAGATCGCGACGGCCGCTATAGCCAGACGCAATCACGAATTGAACCGGAAGAGCAGGAAGGGAAGCTATGCGTCTTTTTGAATATGAGGGTCAGGAAATTTTTGCAAAGTTCGGCATAAAGGTCCCTCGTGCGGTATTGGTGAAGTCAGTGCAGGAATCATTGGATGCGGTCGCAACCGTTGGGTATCCGGTGGTGGTGAAAGCGCAGGTGCTGTCGGGCGGGCGCGGTAAGGCGGGCGGGGTAAAGATCGCTGCAAATCAGCCCGAGTTGGTGGAGCATGTCGAGCGGATCCTCGGCATGACCATCCAGGGCGAAAAGACGGAAAGCGTGTTGCTCAGCGAGAAAACCGAGATTGCCCACGAACTTTATGCCGGGGTCACTTTCGATCCGACAAATGGCATTCCGGTGCTGATGTTCTCAACCAGCGGAGGCATGGACATTGAGGTCGTAGCCAAGACTGCGCCAGAGAAAGTTCTCAAGCTTCATTTGGCGCCTACGCAGCCGGTCCGGTCATTTCGCATTCTGGATTTCTTGAGACGGTCAGATTTGCCGCCGGGTCTTTTGCCAAAAGTCTCGCAGGTCGTTCAGAAGCTGATCGCGGCATTTTACGGTGCTGATGCGACCACGGCCGAAATCAATCCTCTTATTGTCACCCCTGATGGAGAAGTAATCGCCATCGATTCGAAGATAGTAATCGACGATTCTTCTTTGGCCAGGCAGGGAATCACCCCCCGCTTCGAAGGCAGCACTCCCTTGGAGTTGCGGGCCAAGTCGGTCGGCTTGAATTACGTGCAGTTGAAAGGCAACATCGCGGTGCTTGGCAGCGGCGCCGGTCTTGCCATGGCCACCATGGATATGATCTCGCACTACGGCGCATCACCCGCCTGTTTTTTGGATACCGGTGGCGGAATATCGAGCGAGAAGATGGCGCACGCGTTGCGCATCTGCCTGGCAACGCCGGGAGTCGAAGGCGTGCTGGTGAACGCTTTCGGCGGCATCAACAACTGTGAATGGATGGGCAGAGGGATCGCAGACGTGATTGATGCTGACCGGCCTAAGGTCAAAATCCTGGTGAAAATGCGCGGGCACTCCCAAGACGAAGGCTGGAAGCTGCTGGAAGACAGAAATATCCCCATCGTGAAATTGGGAACCACGGAAGAAGCGGTCGAGCAGATAGTAAGACTGGTGAAAGAGGGCGCGTAAGATGGCAATCCTGATCAAGAAAGATACCAAAGTAGCGTTGCAGGGCATGACCGGAAAAATGGGAACGATGCACACCAAGTACCTGCTTGAGTATGGCGTGAATCTGGTTGCCGGTATCTCACCGGGGAAAGGTGGAACGTTCGTCCACGGAGTGCCGGTCTTTCACACCATCCCGGAGGCGCTGGAGCATACGGCCATCGACGCAACATTGATTCTCGTTCCGCAGCCGGTGGTGAAGAGCAGTGCTATCGAGGCCATTGAAAGCGGCATCCCGCTGCTGGTTGTCATCACCGAATATGTTCCCGTTCACGACACTGCTTATCTGAAGCAACTGGCGCATGAGCGCGGTGTAAAGATGGTTGGACCCAATACGATCGGCATCATCAGCCCTGGCAAAACCAAGGTCGGTATCATGCCTGGATCAATCTACAGCGAAGGTTCGGTTGGGGTTGTCGCTCGCAGCGGAACCCTCACCCACGATATCGGAGCGACGTTGACAGGAATGGGGATTGGACAGACCACTTGCATCGGAATTGGCGGTGATCCAATTCGTGGCATGGATTTTGTCGATGTGCTGAAAGAGTTTGCTGACGATGACGAGACCAAAGTCGTAGTGATGGTTGGCGAAATTGGCGGGACCGGCGAAGAACAAGCCGCAAAATACCTCGAGAATGGATATCCAAAACCGGTGATCGCGTTTATCGCCGGACAAACCGCGCCTGCTGGAAAGAAAATGGGCCACGCTGGCGCCATCATTTCAGGAGAGGGTGGATCGAGCGCATCGAAATATGCCGCGCTGTCCAAGGCCAACGTGAAGATCACAAAGACATTCAGTGAGATGATCGCTGCCGTGCGTGAGGCGCTGGCGATGGAGCCAGCAACGGCAAAACAACTCATTGGAAGAGAGCACGCCGCTGGCCGTTAAGGGCGGTGGATATTTGGAACGTGACCCGTGTCACCTATTCACATGAGTGGAGTCACGGCGAGGCGGTCCACCCTCGGCTAAAGTCAATGGATTCTAGCCAGAGGATCGTTTTCGGAGCTATCGAGTGCGGGCGAGGCTCGCGATTTGTGCCGCAGGTGCCGTGGTTTGGCAAAGGGAAACTGGAACTGCAAGGGCAATTCAGCGGAGGAACATGCAACCCGTAACCGAAAGCAATCTGGCCGTCCAACCAACGCAGTCCGCGCCATTAGCGAAGCGAACCAACTACCGCTGGATGATGGCATTCTTTGCCATGCTCATGATCTTCATGAATTACATCGACCGGGTCAACCTGGCGGTTGCGGCTCCATCGATCATGAGGGAACTTCACTTTACCAAAGTTCAATTGGGAGTTCTGCAATCGGTCTTCTTCTTCGCTTATGCCCTGTCTCAGATTCCGTCGGGTACCTTGGTTGAGTATTTCGGACATCGCAGAATAGTTCCTCTTTCGCTGGCGTGGTGGTCCATATTCACGTCTCTGACCGCGGCCTGCCGGACGTTTGGCGCGTGGGTGGTGATTCGTGCTCTGTTCGGAATCGGCGAGGCCCCGGCCTACCCCGGCCTGAACACAGCGTTTTTCAACTGGTTTCCGAAGCGGGAACGTGGTCGCGCCGTCGCCATGATGCTTATGGGATCCAAGTTAGGACCGGTTCTAGGCATTCCCGCGGCAACCCTGCTGATGATCAACTTCGGCTGGCGCTCGGTTTTCTGGTGCTTCGGTGCAGTAGGTGTACTGATTGCCGTGGCCTACTATCTGCTGTTAACGACGCACCCGCATGAGAGCCGTTTTGTAAATCAGGCCGAATTGGAGCACATTGCTGACGGTCGGCCGGTTGTAATTCCAAACAAGAATCAGAAGAAGGAACTGGCCCCTTGGGGGCATTTCCTGCGCTCTCCGCAGTTCTGGTGCATCGGTGGCCAATTAGGCACGGCGAATTTTGTGTCGTATGTCTTTATCGCCTGGCTTCCGGTCTACCTGATGGAAGCGCATCATTTTTCTCTAAAGGCGATGGGATTCGCAGCAGCAATTCCAGAACTTTCCTTTGCCATCGGCAACGTCTTCTGTGGCCTGCTGAGCGATTATCTGATCGGCCATAAAATCACCACCTCGCGGGCGCGCGCCTGGCTAGGTGGCGGAGGTCAACTTTGCTGTTGTTTTGGCCTGTATATGACGGCCATGTCGGATGGTAAAGTGCTGACGATCGGCTGGCTGGCGTTCGCATTGTGGTTCCTCGGATTCAGCATGAATGTCAGTTGGACAAGCGCCTCGGACTTGGGAGGCAGGTTCTCGGGAACCGTTTCCGGCTGGATGAACTTTCTCGGCAATCTGATCGGCGGCCTAGCCCCGATGGTGATTGCCTGGGTCGCGACCGGTTGGGGTTGGAAAGCTGCCATTCTGGCGACTTCTTTGTCCGGGGTTGTCGGCGCACTCTGCTGGATCTTCGTCCGTCCAGATCGACCTTTAAAGGGAACATACGAGCAAACTGCTGTTGGCGCATAACGCTTGCGCAAGTAATCAAGGAGCTTAAGAATTGGAAAAGGTAGCCAAACTGGTTCAAGGGAATGAAGCAATTGCAGAGGGTGCTTTTTATGCAGGCGCACGATTTTACGCCGGCTATCCGATTACGCCCTCTTCGGAGATTGCCGACATAAGCTCGCGCCGTTTGCCGAAGCTGGGCGGGATCTATATGCAGATGGAAGACGAGATCGCCAGCATCGCGGCAGTGATCGGAGCGTCGTTGACCGGCACGAAATCGTTCACTGCCACCAGCGGTCCGGGATTCTCATTGATGCAGGAGAATCTGGGCGTGGCGATTATGGGCGAAGTGCCATGCGTACTGGTTGAAGTTCAGCGTTCCGGTCCAAGTACAGGACTTGCAACCAGGCCTGGGCAGTCGGATTACATGCAGATTCGCTGGGGACGGCATGGAGATCAGACTTTGATCGCCTTGGCTCCGGCCTCGGTCGCGGAGTGTTTTTCTCTGACCGTGCAGGCATTCAACTTGTCAGAGAAATTTCGCACCCCTGTGGTGCTGGCGGCAGATGAAATCGTCGGCCACATGCGCGAGAATTTCGTCTTCCCCGCGCCAGGCGAGATACCGGTCATTGATCGCCAAAAGCCCACAGTGGCCCCCGCAGAGTATCAGCCGTTTAACTTTGGGATTGACGGTGCTGCGCCCCTGGCGTCCTTCGGAAGCGATTACACCTTCCATATCACTACCACGATGCACGGAGAGAATGGGTATGCCAGCACCGACCCGGCAAACGCCACCCGGCGCATAACCCACCTGCATCGCAAGCTTGAGGCAAATCGCGACGAGATCGTTCTCACCAAGTCTTACGACACGGAAGATTGCGATGTGTTGATTATCGCTGCAGGCGCCGTGACACGCACGGCCCGCGAGGCCGCCCTGGAAGCCCGCAAGAGTGGCATAAAGGCGGGAGTTCTCCAGTTGATTACGATATGGCCGTTCCCCGATAAGGAAGTTGCAGCAGCAGCCGCGAAAGCGAAGAAAGTCATCGTGGCTGAAATGAATTACGCCGGACAACTCGCGGGCGAGGTCTTGAAAGCGGTTGGCAACTCCGTTGAGTTGAAGAAGGTGAACACCTTCAACGGTGAAGTCATGTATCCGCAAGCGATACTGCAGGAAATTCAAAGAGCCCCCGGCAGCTTTGTCGCGGGTGCGAAGTAGGGGGCGAAATTATGGCTGTTTCGACGGGACTGAAGTATCTGAAAGAGAGTGCGCTCCCTCACCAGTGGTGTTCCGGCTGCGGGAACGGTGTTGCCTTGAGGGCACTGTTGCGGTCATTTGAAGAGCTGGAATACGCAAGCAACAAGGTGGTAGTCGTCACCGGAATCGGCTGCTGGGGCAAGGCTGACATTTACATTCGCACCAGCGCCCTGCACGTGACTCACGGACGAGCTTTGGCATATGCTACCGGGGTCAAAGCTGCCAACCCTGACCTGCACGTAGTCGTTTTGATGGGAGACGGCGACGGAGCTACCATCGGCGGAAATCATCTGATCCATTCCGCGCGCCGCAACATGGATCTCACGGCGATCATCGTAAACAACTTCAACTATGGCATGACGGGTGGGCAACAGTCCGCCATGACTCCGGCTGGCAGTATTACGAGCACCACGTCGTACGGCAATCCGGAACGCGCGTTTGATATTTGCGCCCTGGCCGAAGCTGCGGGTGCGAACTACGTGGCGAGGGAGACGATTTATAACGGTCAGGCGCTCAAGAACCGGATGAAGGAAGGGCTTGCAAACAAGGGGTTCTCCCTGATCGAAGTGGTAAGCCCCTGCACCACGCTTTATGGCCCGCGCAACAACATGCGTGAGCCTGTGTCGATGTTGCGATGGCTGAAAAAAGAGGGAGTCCCGACCAGCGAGTTTGACAAGCTGTTAAATCCCGAAGCTGATGGGTATTTCCGCACCGGAAAACTGGTGAGCAAGCAGGTCCCCGACTTCAGTACTCGTTATCGCGAAATCCAAGCTCGAGTCCAGGGCGAAATGGCAGGGAAACAAAAGTGAAACAGAGATACGAAGTGATCTTGGCGGGATCGGGCGGCCAGGGAATTGCGGTAAGCGCCAAAGTTCTCGGAGTGGCTGCGATTCTTGAAGGAAAAAACGTTATCCAGACGCAATCGCTTCTGGGAGATTCTCAGCGAGGCGGACTGATCATCACCGAGTTGGTCATCGACACAGGGGAAATCATATTTCAGCAAGTTCGACACCCCGATGTCATCCTGATGCTCGGCGAAATGGCGGTCAAAAAGTACGCGGAAGTCAGCGCCAACATTGCCGTGCTTTATGAAAGCAGCTTGGCCGATCTTGGCGATCGAGATAGGGTTCATGCATTTCCTTTCGCCGAGCTAGCGGCGAAGACCGGCTATGCGGCGAACATGATTGCCGTGGGGGCGATAATCGCATTGACCGGCGTCGTCAGCTTTGAGAGCGTAGCTACAGCCATCCGACAAAATCTTTCCAAGTCGGCGGATGAGAATATCGAGGCGGTTCGACATGGAATCAAAGTCGCCGAAGAAGCGAAGGGGGCCGTAATCGTATGACGGAGGCTGCTAAAAGAACGTACAAAGTCGAAGTGGACTCAGCGCGGTGTAAGGAGTGCGACTATTGTCGCGAAGTATGTGAGCCAGGTTTATTCGAGAGCTCAGGCCTGTTCAATAAAGCCGGATATCTCTACATGGTGGTGACGCATGAGGAGAATTGTAACGGCTGTATGAAGTGCGCCACGATTTGTCCTGACTTCGCGATCACGGTAGAGTCGCGGTAAAACAGTTGCAGGATTCGAGCGCCACCAGTGCGCGTGTTCGTCGATTGGAGAGATTAAATGCCCCAAGTTCCTAATGTACTGCCGCCAAATAAGTTTAAAGCTGCTTTGCGTGAAGGAAAGCAGCAGATAGGGCTCTGGAGCGGACTTTGCAGCAACATCGCTTCCGAAATTATCGCGGGGTCAGGTTTCGACTGGATCGTTATTGACATTGAACATGCTCCGAATGAAATTCCCGGGGTGCTCTCACAACTGCAGGCAATGCAGAACGGCACCGCGGAACCGGTAGTGCGCTGCGCCTGGAATGACGCAGTATTGATCAAGCGCATTCTGGATGTAGGAGGACGTTCTCTGCTAGTGCCGTTTGTGCAGAACGCAGAGGAAGCGCGACGAGCCGTGGCAGCGACGCGTTATCCGCCACTTGGAATCCGCGGCGTAGCGGTTGCTCCTCGCGCGAATCTATATGGACGCGTCCCCAATTATCACCGCTCCGCACACGAGGAAATTTGCGTATTGGTGCAGGTGGAAACTCGGACCGCACTCAGGGAAATCGACGCGATCGCCGCGGTGGAAGGTGTGGATGGAGTCTTCATTGGACCTAGCGATCTCGCGGCCGATTTTGGTCATCTGGCGAATTCCCGCCATCCGGAGGTGCAGGCAGCGATCGCCGATGGCTGTGCCCGTATTCGCGCAGCCGGAAAGGGAGCTGGCATGCTGACCTCTGATCCGGAGGAAGCCGCACGCTATTTGGAATCGGGATTCAACTTTGTCGCGGTCGGTAGCGACGTGGGAGTGCTCGCACGCGGCACAGAGAAGCTAGCGGCTCAATTTGGACGCGGCAAAAACTAGCACCTTGTACCGGAGGGTCAGCTCGTCAGATTTCAATTGTGGCTAGAGACACAAACACGTCGAGGCCACGCCGAGTACCGTGCGGAGATAATCGACTGTCCTTTCGTGCGGATTTTGAGATCAGAAGCTCAAGTACCGTCTGATAAAATGCCATCTGGATAACTTCTTTGTCCTCGTGAACTCCATGAGAATTCTTGTCGCGGATGACTCTCAGCTTTACCGGAAGATGTTGCTGGGATTGTTGTCCGGGTGGGGCTATGAAGTTCTTCTCGCAAACGATGGAACCGAAGCGCTCCAGATTCTCAGCAGCGAAGACGCACCGCGGCTGGCCATTCTTGATTGCCAGATGCCAGGGCTGGGAGGGTTGGAACTCTGCGAACGGATTCGAGAGGCCAAGCGGCGTTACGTATACACGATCCTGCTAAGTGCGGCCGATCTGCAAAGCGATGTGCTCAAGGGATTTCAACTGGGCGCGGATGATTATCTTTGCAAGCCATTTAACAAACTCGAACTCAGGACGCGGTTGAAGGTTGGCGAACTGATCGTTCAGAATCACGACGCTCTGGCAGAGGCGCAGCAAGCCTTGGAGTTCGAGGCTTCGCATGACTCGCTGCTGCGGACCTGGAACCGGAGAGCGATCATCGAACTGCTGGGCAAGGAGCTACGCCGAGCCAAACGGAAGCACACCCCGTTGAGTGTCTTGTTAGCTGATTTGGATTTGTTCAAGCAGATCAACCAAATCCACGGTCACCTTGTCGGCGACGTTGTGCTGCAAAGTGCGGCCGGAAAGATCTCCCATGCTTTGCGTGAGTCCGACAATTTTGGCAGATACGAGGGCGAGGCGTTTCTCGTGGTATTGCCTGACTGCCCCATTGAAGAAGCGCGGATAGTTGCTGAGCGGGTGCGGCAATCGATCTGCGCGACGCCAGCGGCAAACGTAATCGAGATCACTGCCAGCATCGGTGTAACTCAATGGCGCGATGACCAGGGACTCAGCGAACTTCTTCACCAAGCCGATGCCGCCCTGTATCGAGCTAAGCAGAACGGGCGTAATCGTGTTGAGGTAGAGGCCACGAGCGAAATAGAGTCCTGATATTGTTCCCTAATAAAACTATCCGATAAAAACTTTCAGCCGAGTCATTTCTGAGTTCGGCGTCCCGGTGCAAGCCTTCGATCGCCGGAGGAATGCGTCTGGCGTGTTTGCTTGCATGTGTGCCGCGAGGGAGTGCCCCTATGCCCCTGAAGAGGCATGGTCAGGCGACCGGAGTAAGTCCTTAATAGTGATGACGACGCGGAATCCATTCAGTGAAAAGAGAATAGGATGCCGGGTCGTAATCTCAGACTTTTGTGGGCAACAATGGGAAAAAAGGTCCAAGTTCATCCAAGACTAAGTTTCTGCCTGGCACAGAGCACGAACCTGGCGCGCACATCCCCTGCCTTCTGGACCCGCTTCACGAGCGTGGCGACGCGTGTGGAGCGCGCCGCGTTTGAGGTCCTGAAGCGAGTGCTGGACATCGTGGTGGCGGGCACCTTTCTTGTGGTGCTTGCTATTCCAATGTTGTTTCTGGCGATTCTCATCAAGCTCTCTGACGGTGGCCCTGTGCTCTTCTGGCAAGAGCGCGTTGGCAAACACGGTCGTATTTTCGGTTTCCCAAAGTTCCGCTCGATGCGGGTAGACGCTGAGAAACTGAAGGATCAACTTCTAAAGGCAAATCAATACGGCGACCGCGCTATTAACTTCAAGATGAAGAAGGACCCCCGGATTACACGCATCGGAGCTTTCATCCGCCGGTTTAGTGTCGATGAACTCCCCCAGTTATGGTGCGTTCTGGTTGGTGATATGTCCCTGGTGGGACCACGCCCTCCGGTCCCACGCGAAGTGAACAACTATAGAAGTGCGGATCGGCGCCGTCTCGAAATTACGCCCGGGCTTACCTGTATCTGGCAGGTGAGTGGCCGCTCGACGATTCCATTTCCGCAACAGGTGGAAATGGATTGCGAATACATTCACAGCCAGAGCCTGAAGACAGACATTTCATTGTTGGCGAAGACCCTCCCTGCGGTGTTGAGCGGCCGCGGAGCTTACTGAGAATCCTATGGGCGTATCCACCGTCGCAGCCGGAAGACAACATTTTGCCAAGCAGCAGGCCCTTACGTTGCGCAATGCCAAACGGGCGCACCGCGTAGTGCAAAACGCTCGGCAGGCAGTCGCGCGCATTGACCTGTCGCGGGCGGCTGGAATCGTGGTGGCGATTCTATTGATGATCATGTTTGTTGTTTGCTGGGGACTGATGATGTTTCCGGCTTGCGGAAGACGGCGTCGCACGGGCCGCCACGGACGTGTGTTTTACGCGTATCACTGGCAGAACTTGACCGGCCTGCGAGGCACGATTGTGCGCCGGTTGCGGCTTACGTCGCTACCGCAGGCGTGGAGCCTTCTGCGCGGGGATATCGCTCTGGTTGGTCCGCGACTCGAAGAATGGAGCGATTCACCGAGTTCCGAACGCCGTCTGCGGCGCTGCCGCGATGCTGCCCCAGGTCTGCTAAGCCTTTTCGGGCTTCGCCGCATGACGAACATCGACTTTGATGATGAGCTGACAACAGAAGTGGGGTATGTTGAATCACGTTCATGGAAGAGCGATCTCGGTCTGCTCGCGCGGCTCCTCCTTGCATCTGCTTACGGGGGTGGGACCGGCGCAACCTCCCGTTTCATTCATCACCTTGGCATACAGATCGATAACCTGCGGATGCAGGAGGCCTGCGCATGGATCGCGGACCGAGCTTTGATGCGAACGTCCCAGTCGCAGGTGACCTTCGTGAACGCGCATTGCATGAATGTCTCTTGCACTGACCCCGAGTATCGCCGTGTGGTTAAGAGTTCAGCGCTTGTGCTGGCAGACGGCATAGGGATGAAACTTGCGGGCAAGCTTCTGCGTCAACCGGTCGCACAGAACGTCAACGGTACGGACCTGTTTCCGATGCTTTGCGCGAGGCTGCGTGCACAGGGCTCCAGCATTTACCTGCTGGGGGGACAGCCCGGAGTGGCGGAGCAGGTCGAGAGCTGGATTGAAAAGCAATATCCCGGATGCAAGATCGCTGGAACCCATCATGGATTCATCGCTTCACAAGATGAGCCGATGGTGGCCGATCAGATTCGGCGAGCAGGAGCCGACGTGCTTCTGGTAGCGATGGGTGTACCAGGACAAGAGAAATGGATCGCGCGCAATCTCGAAAGATCGGGCGTTGCGGTTGCGATCGGCGTTGGTGGACTGTTCGACTTTTATTCCAACCGCATTCCGCGTGCACCTGTGTGGATGCGTGAACTTGGATTGGAATGGGTTTACCGGCTTGGTTGTGAACCCCGACGCATGTGGCGCCGCTACATTGTCGGAAACCTGCTGTTCCTGATGCGTGTGATGCAAGAACGCCGCAAAGGCTCGGTACACACTGTAACGGAGGCGAAATGATTGCACTAATTCAATGTCCTGAACTGACTGGAATAGAGAATGCCTGGGGTCCAGGCGTTGATACCTGCTTGCTCAACGTGGTTGACCGCCCGATTTTACAACACATACTGGAAACTCTTTCCGACTGCGGCGTGCGTAAACTCCACGTTCACTTAGGGCAAGAGAACCAGCGACGCATGGAATTGCTGGGCGATGGCTCGCGCTGGGGAATGACGATCCGGACGTGGTTCGGTCCGGCTCCAAGCGAAGAGATGAATGCCGCGATCCTCGACGACCTGAAGGATGCACAGGGATTCGTCGTGGGCTCTGGAGATTCGCTGCCGCAACTTGCGCAACTGGTGGCAGAGAACGCGCGCGTGGTGGGGTCAAAGGCAGATGGCAGCGTCGGGGACTGGATCATTCTCCCTGGATACTCCGGTATTCGGTGGATCAATCATCAGTTGCCGGGCGAACTCGCGATGATGTCGACGCCAAAGCAGACACTTTGGATGGACACGCGCGACCCGAAGGCATTGTTGGAGAGCCAGCGTCTTTTACTTGAGCGCAAATTCTCAGCCGTGCCGCTCTTCGGTTGCGAGATCAAGCCCGGAGTGTGGGCAGCGCGCGGCGCAAAGATAGATTCGTCGGCAGTGGTCGAGGGCCCGGCATATATCGGACCATTCGCCATCATAGGGCGTGACTGCAATGTTCTTGCCTGTTCGGTGATTGGTGAGGGTGCAGTTGTGGAACAGGGAACGCAGATTGAATCGTCTTGTGTTGGAAACAATACAAGGGTCGGGAAACGCCTGTACTTGAGAGATGCGCTGATACTCGGCGACGTGTTCTTCTCAACCAGGTACGCAACCAGCGTAAAGATCAGCGACTCCATGCTGGCGGGCGAGATCTAAGAGCAGGCCAACAAGGTCAACGCGCTGGAGAGCCGGTATTCTTGATTAAGGAGTGATTGAGCGCGAACATGGCAAGTTCCAACCGGTTGCTGACGCCGGTCTTGTCGAAGATGTTCTTGAGATGGCGCTTGACGGTTTCTTCAGCGATGCCGCACTCGCGTGCCACATCTTTGTTCGTGCAACCTTCGACGATATAGCCGATCACCGATATCTCGCGGGCAGTCAGACGGTAATTATTCTTCGGTGGCTCAACCTCCTCGGCCATGAGGTCGCGCAGAACCTCGACCAGATTCAGCACCCGCTTTCCGTTAAGCCAGTGCTCGCCTTGTACCACTGCTTCCAGGCAGTGAACCAGGTCGGAGGCCACACTTTCTTTCAGCAGTACGCCGCGCGCTCCTAATTGAAGAGCTTCCAGAATCCCCCGGCGGTCGATTTCACCGGTAAGCAGAACTGTGCGCACGTGCAGGTCAGGATGTTGGGTGAGTTCGCGCAACGTCTCAAGACCGGGAAGATTGGGCATCCTCAGGTCAAGCAGTAAGAGATCGGGTTTGAGCTGGTGGATCAGTTCGAGTGCGGCTTTTCCATCCACGGCCTCGCCCACAACCTGGAACGCAGGAGCGGACGAAAGAATCGCCTTTACCCCGATGCGAACCACAGGATGGTCGTCTGCGACAATGACTCGGACTGGACTTTTGCTTTCCATCAGAATTATCGAATGTCTGCGCTCGCTGCGTTGGTGGAGTCTTCGGTTCCGCGCAGGAAACGCTGTGCAGAGCTTTCAGCTTCCAGCATGGCCTGTGCAATCTCGTCCAGTGTAGTCCGGATCAATAAGTCATTCAATGTACTGATGCCCTCCAAACTTGCACAAAGGTAACCTATTCTGGTGGCTCCGACGATGTTGCTGCTTCCCTTGAGATGATGCGCAGCTTTCTTCAGCGACGGCAGATCCTGCGCGTCCAGCGACTCCTGCATGCGCGAGAGAGACGTTCGTGCCTCGCTGAAGTAAACATCGAACAGTTGGTGCAACGTCACCAGGTCTCCCCCGGTGTGCTTCTGAAGAGCTTGGATAATTTCCGCTGAAAAACTTGGCTTGACGTCTGTGCGCTGGCTGCTGATGCCTTGCAGGAGATTGCGCAGTTCGCTTGGATGAATCGGCTTGCTCAGAAATGCGTCCATACCGGCTTTCTTGCATGCCTCGCGGTCGGTGTCGCTTGCATTTGCCGTGACGGCAACGATTTTTGGCTGCGGAAGATCGAGCTTGCGAATCTCCGCCGCAGCCTGCAAACCATCCATCTCCGGCATCTGCACGTCCATCAGGACAACGTCATAGCCTCCTGCTTTCACTTCTTCAACCGCTTCCCGCCCATTGAATACAACCGAGACCTCATAGCCAAACTTGGCGAGCATCATTTTGGCTACTATCTGGTTCACGGGATGGTCCTCGGCAAGCAAAATGCGCAGCGGATAGCGCTTGGCAATCGAGGAATCGAAGCTGGATTCGGACTGCTTCGGCGATTGTACGACCGTATCTTCCACGGCTGAGGTGAGCAGGCTGTGGAGGCTGGAGGGTTCCACCGGTTTTCCAGCAAACCTGATATTGGGCGGAGGGTCGCCCTTCCAAACCATCTCGCGCTCCCATTCGACAGGATGCAGCAGCAAGACGGGGAGCTTGACTTTTCCGTGCTGCACTATGATCTGCTGCTGTGCCAACCAGCGAGCAGGTTCGTCGCCGACATCAATCACGGCTACATCGTAACGCTCGGGAAGTGCCCCAAGAAAACGTCCGAGTGTATCTGTTATGCGCAGTTCTGCAACGCGATCGCGCAGTGCTGCTTCGAGACTCAGGCGCGTGTCTTCGCTGACACAAAGCGCCAGCACACGTGTGCTCTTCAGTGCGTCGTTCACAATGCGAACCTCGTCTCGTCTAAGCCTGCCAAACTTCTCTCCCGGTGTACCCGCCAGGAAAAGTGGCAGATGCTCAGTCTTTCAGAGAACACCCCATTCTTTCAATAACCACTCGGAGTACTCCATACCCCATTCGGGGCATGCTGCGGTGAGAGGCAGTCTCCTCGTGCCCTGTGTACAACCTTTGGGTCCTGCTCAATGCCCCCGTTGGGGCATTTGGCTACCCTGCAGAGTGATTGAGGGCTTCGATGTTTCCCCGTAGATTGCAAACATACGAGGAGATCAACGACATGCGAGAGAGAACGCTGAGCATCGGAACCGAACTGAGCCGCAACGGAAGCAGAGAGCTTCGCAAAGCCCTGAAGGGCATCCTGAAGGAAGGCGAGTCAGTGTGCTTCGACGCGTCGCGACTTCAGCACGCCGATGCGAATGGTCTGGCTGAGTTGTTCGCGATGATCGCCGAGGTGCTGGAGCGCGGCGGTGAGGCCATCGTTGCCGGTGCCTCTGCACGCATGCGCGCCATCTTCGAACTGGTACAACTTGATCGCGTGGCTGAAATGCGAGAATGCAATCGCGAGTTCGCCCCAATGCAGATTGCGGTACAGCAGATTTCCTACCGCCCAACACTGGCCAATAACCGCATTCCCCAAATGGCGTCGTAGAAATGTCACTGGTGACAAACTTCATCCAGCAATCGATCAACGTGACGCCGTTCTCCTTGCGACCAGGAATACTGCTCAGCGTACGCCTCGAGCATTTGCTCACGGCGGTCTCTAACAATCCTTTCATCTGCAGTTCGTTAACCGCAGGTGCTCTTCTGTACTTCATCGAACGGAGACGCAGGCGCGGTGAAGCGGCCATTGTGCTGGTTCTGGTCAGTCTGATATCGATGTTGTATTGGCTTGCTGGCGTCGGTGCCGCCTCCTGGGTTGGCGCCCCATTCTTAATGGCTGGTGGAATTCTGGGCATCGCATGCATTGGAGCCGCCACTCTGTCCGGAGAAACGCGCTCAATCCTGCTAACCGCCGCCCTCCCGTTCGGAATGGTTATCTCCGCTATCTTCTTGAAGGTGATGGTACCTCTCCACCCAACAACCCTCGACCAGCATTTGTATTTGTTTGACCAAACCCTCGGAGGCGCGCCGAGTTTCTGGATGGGCCGGCTATTGGCGAACTCAACGTTCCTTCGAAATTGTGCATTTATCACTTACGTCACGATACCGATAGCACCAGCCGTCGCTAGTTTTTTCGAGAAGAAGAGTGGTCCCAAGGGAATTCTGGTGCAGTTTCTGACCTTAGGGGTTCTCGGTAGCTTCGCTATAAACTTACTTCCTGCAGCCGGGCCGAAATTCGCGTTTCCATCGTCATTTCCTTTTTTTGATTCGCCAGTTTCGTTATCGTCCGCAACACCAATGCTATTGCCCATTGCGCCTCGCAATGCCATGCCCTCGTTGCACATGGCCTGGGCGTTGCTATTGTTCTGGAATTCCAGGCGATGGTCTGGGAAGATCCGCACAATATTTGCGCTGCTGGCAGTCCTGACCGCAATAGCGACATTGGGACTCGGAGAGCATTATGTTATTGACCTCGTCGTCGCATTCCCGTTCACGCTTATCATCAGTGCCGCGTTCGCCCGTAAGTTCGCAATGTCAGCAGTTGGTGCAGTGACTGTGGGTATCTGGATTGTCCTCTTGCGAACTGGTGCACTGATAGCCCACCCAATTTCTTTGCTGAACTGGTTGCTTGTGATCGCTACCGTGGGTGGTAGCTGCTGGATGGAGCGGCGTCTAGCCATTCCGGTTCGATGTACCCATGGCTCTCCTGCTCAAGAAGAGGAGCCCCGGTTAAGCGTCTGGCGGGAAACTCGCGCCATTGAAATCCAAGAGCAGACAATCTGACTAAGACGCTACCGCAGACCTGGCCCAAACAAACAGTCTTGGTGTTCTGCTTTGAGACAGTTGTCAATCCGATTGTTCCCCGCCGAACCAGGGGGCAATCCTCCAGAATCCAGCGCTCATCATTAATCCTTTGTTATCTGCAGGATCGCTTCTGGCCTGAGTTGGCAAGCGGAATGCACTAACCTCTAGGGAAGACTGGGGAACTAGTCAGGCAGGGGCATCCTACGAATTGACTTTTGTAGCCACATTAACGGGAATTTTCGCGCTTATTCAGCTTCTGCGGAAGAAGCCGGTTGCCGACGTTTTCTTAAGCGTGTACCTGTTCGCGGTGTTTGTGATGCCGGGTTGGTGTCATTTGTTCGTTCCCCACATTCCCAAGATGACCTTCCATGAAACAGCTATTCTGCCGGTCGCCTTTTTCTTTTTCCTGAAGCACCGGAAGGATTGGAAATGGTCGATTACTGACCTGCTTGTCTTTGGCTTTGTTGCGCTGCTTACAATCTCGGAGTACCTGAACGCGGGGTACGCTGAAGCACAGAACCTTGGATTCGCGTACATCGCCCAAGGTGCGCTGCCCTACATTCTCGCAAAGGGCCTGATTGAGCCCCAGGGCTTGCGGATAAAGTTCGTGAAGCGCATTGTTGTGCTGCTCTCGTGCTTAATCCTGCCATTCGCCTACGAGTTCCGCTTCGGGTACAACCCCTATCGGTTTGTGACTGATCCCTTCTTTCCCGGCGCAGCGTGGGTGACTACGGCTCGTTACGGTTTTGCTCGCGCCGCTGGGCCGTACGCGCACTGTATTCTCGCAGGAGCGGTTTTTCTGATCGGCTTCCGATTGCAGGTGTGGCTAGAGAAGAGCGGCCACTGGGAGAAGTACTTCCGCAAGTTTCGTCCTTTTGGAATGACGAAGGCGCGCGTCCTTACAGTCCTTGTGTTGTGCGGTTTGGCGATGACCTTGGCACGAGGGCCGCAGATCGGAGCAGTTCTGGCTACGGTGATTGCCGCGATCGGAGCTGGAAGAAACCCTGTTCGAAGGGCGATGGTTGTCGTCGCGATCACGGTAACGCTCGGCGTCCCGCTGGCAATCCAGAGTTACCAGTACGCTGCTGTGGGCCGTGATAAGGCAAAAACCGCATCACAGGAGTCCGCTGCCTACCGCAAGGAACTGCTCGACAAGTACATGGACATTGCCGAGCAACGCGCTCCCCTTGGCTGGGGCCGTAACGGCTGGCCCAAGGTTGGGGGAATGCCGTCCATCGACAATTATTACCTCCTGCTTACATTGATGCATGGACTTCCAGCCTCCATGTTGTTCATAGCGATCCAGGTTTCGCTGATGGTGCGGTTGCTCAAGAATGGATTTGCCTGCGCACCGATGAAACCTATAGGAAGCTCGCTGAGCTTCACCCTGGGAGGAGTGTATCTTGGGCTCCTGTTTACATTCTTCACCGTGTACCTTGGGGAGAATGTGGTTCCCATCTTCTTTCTCATTACAGGTTTCGCCGAAGGCTACCTGATTGTGGGCGGCGATCGTTCGGTGGGTCATGCTGCTGGCGATATAACTCGCCTGCGTGCCGTCAGCGCACCGGTAGCTCCGCGCTTCGCGGTTGTGATGTCGTGATCAGAACCATCGCACAGTTTGTAATACTGGTGCTGTTGCAAAGCTCGCTTACGGGAGAAATGCGTCCGGCTGTAAGCGAGCGGGTGCAGGAAGTTGCTTTTCAGGTTGCGAATCAGCCCATGGCGCGCGAGATCCCTCGCATCGGCATAAACCTCGGTTCGCGCACCTCCTGGGGAGCAGAGCAGTTGATGTCCAACGTGCTGGCCAACCCAGGCTTCGAGCCGACGATTGATGGCGCAATCGTCTCGGTACGCGAAGTGAGCGGTGCCGAGTTCACTGACGATACTTCGTGGCTGAAGCGCGCCGACCATTTCTGGGATCAGGCGAGTTTTTCGATTCGCACGGGCAGGCTTGCTGGGGTCAGCGGGCGGATTCTGGAATCTGGCACCTGGCAGGGGTACTCCCACTTTAAGGCTGACCGAGCGTTGGCGGGGCTTGCTCCCGGCGACGTCGTGACCTTATCACGCAAGAGCGATAACGGGTTGCCCTCGCAGTGGTGGTGGGAGAACCAATCGCGCAATCGTATCCACACTGACGCCGCGCACCCCGCGCAATCGGCCGGAATTCAGTCGCTGGTGCTTGCTCCCGATGACTCGCAACAGGTTGCAGCCATCTCGTACGTGGACCAGATCAGTGAGCGGGCTGGGAAGCTACTCCCTCTGAGTGGCTCGTGGGAGGTGCGTTTCTGGGCAAAGTCCGCAGGCCATGGTGAATTAATCGCGCAATTCAAGCGGATCAACGCTAAGGCATTTCTGCGGCAGACGGTATTTCCGGGCGCAGAGTGGCACGAATACAAGATCCGCTTTACGCCGCAGGATTTCTGGCCTGCTGCCGGACTCGAGTTCCGACTGGAAGCGCGGGGAGCGGGTGCTCGCTTTTGGATTGACGATGTCTCGCTCGCACCGATTTCTCCGCCGCCATCAGGGTTTCGGAGAGAAGTTATCGAGACCCTCAAAGAACTTCATCCCGGCTATTTGCGGGACTGGCAGGGACAGCTTGGCGACAGCTTTGGCAATCGCCTGGCGGTCTCCGGCGGAAGGCGGCCATTTCGTTATCGTCCGGGTGATGAAACAGCTTTCGGATATTCGCTTCCAGAATTCTTAGAGTTGTGCGGGGAAGTCGACGCGCAGCCTTGGGTAGTGCTTCCCACTACTCTGCGTGACGACGAGTGGAGCGCCGCTGGAAAGTATTTTCATTCGGCTCTGGCTCGCTATGGTTTTCGCGAAATAATTGTTGAGTTCGGCAATGAAAATTGGAACTCGCTCTTTCGGCCTGTAGGCATCATGGACGCCAGCAAAATGTCCGAAGCGGCGCAACGCGGCTTCCATCTGTTGAAGGCCGCAAGTGGCAATGACCCTCGGATTCTACCTGCTGTTGGAGGTCAGTTCGTCAATCCTGCGCCAATGCGGCAGGCTATTTCGTCTGCTCCAGACGCGAGGATTGTTGCGATTGCTCCTTACTACACACCATCTGTGAAGCAGAGCACGACGCTGCGAGATGGCATCTCGCAGCTCTTTGCCGTAGACAACACCGCGCTCGAACAGTTCAGCAAAATCGTGGTCCAGAACTCGAAGGGCGGAGCAATTTACGAGATGAATGCCCACAGTCTGGAGGGTGACGCCGAAGCTGAGGACGTATCAAGGCTGGTCAGCAGCGCGGCAGCCGGCTCGGCGATTTTGTATCACTCGCTGATTGCGATGGAGCACGGAATCATGCGGCAATGCCTGTATTCGCTTGCCGGGTTTGATACCTTCCGCAAAGATGGCAAACTGGTCAGGCTCTTTGGCCTCACGCGCGATCTGGCGACTCCCGGGCGATTGCGTCCCACTGGGCTTGCCATGGCTCTGGCCAACAAGGCAATCGCTGGAGATATGTACAAAGTGGCGATGATCACGCCCAGGTCACCTTCCGGCATGCCACCAATCGCGATTGCGGCGTTCCGCTACAAAAACGGCTGGAGTTTGGTCGCCGCCTCGGCCTCACCCACCGAGTTTCAAGTCACAATCGAATTTCCTCCCGGCGGCGAACTCCCAACAAACTTGGTGCAGGTGGCTAGCGCTTCGCCACTCTCTACAAACGAGTCGGTTACGGAGGTCTCACTCCAGCGTCTGCCGATTACGGTGGAGGCGCGACGTGTCCGATTCCGTCTTGCTCCATACGGTTCAGCGGCAGCATACGGCGAGCCAGTGGGTGTTTCGAATCGAGACAAGAGACAACGGTAGATTCACAACGGACTTTTTACCTATGCGACAAGTACTTCATTTTCAATAACATCTGTTTTGAGAAAGTTTTGCCCACCGCGTGCATTAGTCAAGCCAGAGGAATCATGACTTCGGATCAACAACAAGTTCGTGGAAAGCTGTTACGGAACGTTCGCAGTGAGGCTGGCGCGCGTGTCCTCTATCTGGCGACCCGCTTTTTTATACCGCCCTTTGTGCTGTCGCACATCGGGATGCAGGCCTATGGTCTCTATGGGACGCTGTTCATCCTTGTTGCCTACATCGGAATCTCGACAATCGGTTTTTCCAGCGCGTATATCAAGTATGTGGCGGAGTTCGCAGCAGGAAACCGCTTTGACGAGGCCAACCGGTTGCTCTCCGCGGGGATATTTATCACCACACCCGTTGCGCTCGTGGTCTTCGCGGTTTTCGCTTTCTCGTGGAGCCGTGGGGCTGCATTTATGAAGGTGCCGCCCGCGTTGACCTCTGATGCGCGCTTCCTCGCATTTGCAATTGTAGGTAGTTTTTTGATGTGCCTGGGATTCTCCGTATTCCGCGACGCCCTGAGCGGTCTGCAAATGATTAACACGGTGCAGCGGATCTGGATTCTCTCTTTCGTGGTGGAGTCGGCGCTAATCTTCACGCTTGTTGGCCGGGGATGGGGACTACGGGGCATGGGCATCGCCTTTGTTGCCCGTTCGGTGATCGACCTGGGCTTTAGCGCTGTGGTGGCTTACCGCTGCATTCCGTGGCTCCACGTCTCGCCCCGCCTGGTGAATCGCGCCGCGGTGCGCCGCTTGCTCTCCTTCGGCAGCGTGGTACAGATCAACAGCTTGCTGGCAATCTTTCTGAACACAGTGGAGCGCGTCATCGCCACTCCGCTCTGCGGGTTGGCCGCCGCTGGTCTTCTGGATATCAGCACCCGTCTGCCGTACATGGCGCTCTCAGTGCCGGGAGCATTCGCAGGCGCGGCCTTACCCTCGATCTCAGACCTGCGCGGGCGCGAGGGCACCGACGAAGAGAAACATGCATCTGTGCGCCATGTGTATCTCACCTGCACGCGTTACATGAACGCGATATCAGGTACGCTGCTGGGATTTATTGCCGTTGTCTCCGTGCCGGTCCTGACCTTCTGGCTCAAAAAGGTCCCCGAGGGTGCGCCGCTGCTGATGACGGCCTTTGCAATCTGTTCGCAATTTCACCTGATGACCGGACCGGGGACTTCGATGGTCAAAGGGATTGGACGCCCGCGCATGGAGTTTCACTACAGTTTGGCAAACATCGCAGCGCTGTGCGTCACCGTCCCGCTTTCGCGTCTGTTCTTTGGATCATGGAGCGCTACGAGTGTGGGACTGGCGGTAGCGAGCGCGACGATTTGCTCGGCCATCTACTTCATCTCGGTCGCCAACCGGTGTTTGCAAATCAAACCCATGGATTTCCTTCGCCGTTCAGTGTGGCCGGGAGTGCTGCCATATGCGGCGGCGCTGGCAACCATGCTACCGATGCAGTTGATCGCGGTACCGCAGGGACGTCTGCTGCTGTTTTCCTGGCTGGCATTGCGCTTTACGATCTTTGCCTCGCTGCTTGCCTGCCTGTGGTGGACTTTAGCGGCTGGCAACAATGAAAAAGCTGCGGTCTTGAATCGCATGGCGTGGTTGCGCCAGAGCGTCACCGCACAAGCCTGATTCTCATACGCAGATCACAGAAAAGGCCCGGTCCAGACCGGGCCCTTTCTGTCGGCGAGGAGCATGTTCAACAACTAGGATTACCACGCTTATTCGCAGCATCACTGAGGTGTAGCTTCAGTGCTTCAGTCCGCGTTGAGAGTGTCATCCTGAGCAAAGCGAAGGACCCCAGCTCTGCCCAAATCTCCTGCGCTGCCTCATGCTTTTTGTCCAGCGATAAGGTCTCGCTGGACCCAGCTCGGACAATTGCCAATTGAAATGCCTAGGAGTCGGTTGCGATGTGGATGGTGCAGGGGGCCTTCGCTCCGCAGGATACATCACCGTGAACCTCAACTGTGAATTTGCTCTAGTCCCAGGCGGCGTAGCCTGCGCGCGACATTGATCAAATTGCCGAGCAGAGGCAAGCGATCATACCAGGCAGAACTGATATCGCTACGTGAACTGCGTTGAAAGCCTAAATTCGGCGTGACGATCAATGTTTTGATATCAGGGTTCTGTGCCCGGAACATGCATAGCGCACCATCGTAGTGCTGCGGACCGCCCAAGGGGTGTCCCGCTGGCCGCGCCTGAACAAGTTCGAGGAATTGAACCAGACGCTCCAAAATCCGACCATTGATGGCGTAGAAGTGCGCCGTCATCAGGGGCTCCGTCCAGGTCAGCAATTTGATATTGCTTTGCTCGGGCAGAGGCTCCACATGTCCCAGGTAGAGCAGGTCCCAGTCGCCACCGGCGATCATCTCTGTGAGTTCTTCCTCGACCCCCTGGAGGATCGGAGAGAAGTCGAGGTCATCTTCCAGAATCAATACGTTTCGCGCGCCGGTGCGTAGCGCTTTCTGGAGAATTTGGAAGTGGCTCTGGAAACAGCCGCGAGCGCCGAGACCGGGCCAGTCACCCGCCTCTGAGGCACGGATGGCAGGAAAGAAAGCAGCCCGGAGGTTGATCTGCTTGAGCTGGGTCTGCATTTCGCGGCGGCGGTCGCGCCGCTCTGGCAGGTTGACGATGTACACCCGTTCGAAATAATCGTTGAGCTTCATATCAAGAATATGTGTGCACGGCGAGTGCCACAATTTCCCGGCCATAAGGCCTCAAGAATGTCGTGTTCTGGAACAACTGTGGGTCCGCTGTTCTGTTCCATGCAGGACAGGTATCCGGAAAACGTCTTAAATCCCATGTTTTGGTGGCAGCCCAAGTGCATAAGCAAAAGGGTAATGAAAACTCGAATCGCTTATCTCGTCAGCTGCTATCCCGCAATTTCTCACACGTTCATCCTTCGGGAGGTGCTAGCCCTGCGCCGCCGCGGATTTGAAATTCACACCGCGTCGATCAATCCGCCTGACCGAGACCGCTCGAAGTTAACGCAGGACGAGCGCCAGGAAGCTGAGAATACCTTCTATGTGAAGGCCGCAGGACTTGGGCTAGTTCTGATGGCCCATTTGCGATTGGTGACGGCTTCGCCCCTGCGCTACTTTGCGGGACTCGTTTACGCGTTCAAACTCGGCGGCTCCAATCTGAGCGCATTGCTCTATCACCTTTTCTACTTCGTAGAGGCAGTCGTGCTTGGCGATTGGATGGAGCGCAATCAACTAAAACATGTGCATGTGCATTTTGCGACTCCGGCGGCTACCGTCGCGATGATCGCTGGTCAGGTCTGCGGGATCGAGTTTTCAATGACGGTGCATGGGCCCGACGAATTCTATGAAGTTGACCGGTACCACCTTTCGGAGAAGATCCGTCGCGCCCGATTTGTCTGCACTATTGGGCGTTATTGCCGCAGCCAGTTAATGAAACTGAGCGAGAGCGAACAGTGGCATAAGTTTGAAGTTTCGCCGCTCGGAATTGATCCCGAACTCTTCCGCCCGGTTCTGCGCGAGAAGGACTCGGAGAATTTTCATTTGATCTGCGTGGGACGCCTGGTCTCCGCAAAGGGCCAGGCAATTCTGCTGGAGGCGCTCTCCAGTCTGCGTCAGAAGCAGCATCGCGTCTCGCTCACCCTCGTAGGCGATGGGCCAGACCGCGCTGGACTTGAGCGGATGGCGTTGGCTCTAGGCCTCTCCGGGCGCGTCCGCTTTACCGGCTCAGTCAATCAGGATCACATTCGCGATCTTTATCGGCAGGCCGATGCCTTTGTGCTGCCGAGCTTTGCCGAGGGAATCCCAGTCGTACTGATGGAAGCCATGGCAATGGAGATTCCCTGTATCAGCACGATGATCACCGGCATTCCTGAACTGATTGCCTCGGGTAGCGAAGGAATCCTGGTGCCTGCATCGGACTCCGCCTTGCTGGCCGAGGCCATTGCGCTATTGAAGGGGCGACCTGAGCTGGCGGCGCGCTTCGCCGCGCAGGGCCGCCAGAAGGTTTGCCGCGACTACAACCTTGAAATCAATTCAGACCGGCTGGCAGAAATATTTGGCCGCCGTCTTCACGCGCCGGTATCGGCCACCATTATGAAACAGGCGATCGCATGAACATTGAAGTTATTCTGAACTCAATCGCAACTGGGGCCGCGTTGGTCTCGCTACCGGGCTCGGTTGAGCTTGCGCAACTGACAATCGGCGCGCTGCTTCCGGCGCGGATTGAAAAGGGAGGAGAAGGGAACCTGATCCGCCTTGCGGTGGTCATCCCTGCACACAACGAGCAGGACGTAATCGCAGACTGCCTCGACAGTTTGCTGGCGTCCGGGGCGTCAGAGATTCCTTATGACGTGTTTGTGGTCGCCGACAACTGTACGGACAACACCGCGCGCATCGCACGCAGCAAAGGCGTAAGCGTGATGGAGCGGCACGACGAACAGCATCGCGGCAAAGGCCACGCGCTTGAGTTTGCCTTCCATTATCTGCGGCGTGGATACGAAGCGTTCGTGGTGCTGGATGCCGACTCGGTTGTGCCCCATGGGTTCCTTGATCATTTTCGCCGGGCATTCAGCCGGGGAGCTAAGGCGGTACAGTGTGTCTACCTGGTGGCAAACCCAGAGGAATCAAGCGCGACACGGTTGATGGACCTTAGCCTACGCGCATTCAATAAGGTTCGTCCCAGTGGGCGCCAGTTCTGGGGGCAGTCGGTGGGCATTCTGGGTAACGGTTTTGCATTAAGTCGCAGCACCCTGGAAAAAGTGCCTTATGTCGCCAAGTCGGTAGTTGAAGACCTCGAATACCATATCGAACTTCTGCGCGCCGGTATCAAGGTGGAGCTTCTCTCCGGAGTGCAGGTCCATGGATTGATGCCAACTTCCAGCAAGGCTCGCAGTACGCAGCGAGCGCGTTGGGAGGGTGGACGTCTCCGGATGATCCGCGAATTCGCCCCGAAACTACTGGTGAAGGTGTTGCGCGGGCGCAAAGAGTGTATTGAACCCTTGCTCGATCTGCTGCTGCTGCCGCTCAGCTTTCATACCCTCCTACTCGTATTCGCGGCTGCCGCCGGAACTGGAGCAACACGAATGTTGGGGCTGGGAGGACTGGCGGTTCTTCTCCTTCATATTTACGCAGCAATCGCCGTGGGCAACTCGCCTTTGCGCGACCTGCGCGCCATCGCCTCGGTACCCGGGTACGTCCTATGGAAGCTATCCCGCTTGCCGATGATTCTCGCCGCTTCGGTTCGTGGCGCCGCCTGGGTGCGTACCGAGCGTTCCGTCAAGGAGGGCTTATGACGAAACAGAACAACACTCCCGATGTCTCGGTGGTGATCGTGAGCTACAACACTCGCGATCTGCTCCGTGAATGCTTGCAGACGGTTTACCGTGAGACGGGCCTGGATTATGAGGTGATCGTCGTTGACAATGCATCGCGCGATGGCTCGCTGGAGATGGTGGGGCGCGAATTTCCTTCGGTCGTCGCAATTCAGACCGGCGCAAATCTTGGCTTTGCCGCAGCTAACAATGTCGCTTTCAGGCGAGCCCGTGGACAATACGTCCTGCTGTTGAATTCAGACGCCTTTCTGACTCCGGGCACTCTCTTGAAAGCCGTGTCCCTGATGAAGGCATCGCCTGCAACTGGCCTCGCCGGCGGGCGACTGGTAGGGCGTGATGGCGGTTGGCAGGCTTCTGCGCGGCTGTTTCCATCGCTGCTGAATGATTTTTTGAGCCTCAGCGGTTTAGCTGCCCGCTTTCCACGCTCTCGCTTTTTCGGACGCGCCGACCGCACTTGGGCTGATCCCATGCAGGCTACGGAGACCGACTGGGTTCCAGGAGCGTTTTCCATCATTCGCCGCGACGTGCTCGAAAAGGTCGGCTACTTCGACGAAAACTTCTTTCTTTATTACGAGGAAGTCGATCTATGCCGCCGGATCAAACTGGCTGGATACGAAGTATCTTATTGGCCGGAGCTGGAAATTATTCACATTGGCGGCGAGTCCTCGCGCCAGGTGCAGCGCCTATCGCTCTCCTCGTCGGGGACACAGTTGACGCTGTGGCGAATGCGCAGTGCTCTGATCTACTACCGCAAACACCATCCCCGAATCGCTTGGTTGGCGATGACGATGGAGACAGGTTGGCATCACCTGCGGCGTCTGAGAAACCGATGGCGCAAACAGTGTGACGCATCGGCCAAGGCCGCGGAATCCGAAGCCATAACTCAACTGTTTGGGAATGCATGGAAAGAGACGGATGGCGGGAGACTTTCACCTTCCCGCCCCTGGTGAGGATTATGTTTGAAAATATTGCTGAAGATTTCAGGATGTACGACCGTGAATTCTCCCGCCAGGGCTTCTGGGTGATGGTGGCTTACCGCTTTGGCCGCTGGCGGTACTCTATCCGCCCGCGCTTGCTGCGGATGCCATTTTCCTTCCTATATCGGGTGATGAAACTCGGGTCTCAGATACTCACAGGCATTGATCTTCCTTGCGAAGTGACGGTCGGACGGCGCTTCCGGATCGAACACTTCGGCGGCATCATCATCAGTGGCGACGCGGTGATAGGCGACGATGTAATCATCCGTAACGGCGTAACCATTGGGATGAAGAAGATTGGAGACCCGGGTTCTCCTGTGATTGGCAATCGCGTGGAGATCGGCGCCGGAGCAAAGATCATTGGCCGCATCCACGTTGGCGACGACTCTCAGATCGGTGCCAATGCCGTTGTGATTCGTGACGTTCCAGCGGGCCACATTGCTGTCGGTATCCCTGCGCGAAATATCGCCCGAAGAGACATGGTCCCGCTCGGTAAAGACGGATTTTCCGAAGCTGTTTCGTTTCGTGCCACACTATCGGAACAGATGTCGCAAATTCAGCAGCACGGGCATGACCAGCAATTCTTAATGGAAGAGTCAACCAGTTTGTAATCAACCAGTTAAGGCTTTATTGGAATTGGAGGCCAGAGTGCAACTTACAGTGGCATGAGCTCTGCTTCCACTTTTGTCTTCAGCACGGCACTCCGTAACACGTCACGGCCCGCGTCCGGGTTCCGGTCCGTTGCTCTGCGGGTTGCGGTGATAGGCCTCCTTGGCTTCACCTTCTCAGCCAGCCTCTTCGCGCAGAGTCAGGATGCGCAGCGGCAGGATTTTGTGCCTCGTCAGAAAGGGCACGCACCCACGCCTGCCGATGTGCTTCGCGAATTCGACGCACAACCAGAGACCGACTATCGCCTTGGCGAAGGCGATCAGATCGAAATCGATGTATGGGGCAGACCGGAGCTGAGTGCCAAGCACGTCGTCGGTCCCGACGGAAAAATCACTCTCCCCTACGCAGGGACCCTCAAGGTCTCAGAACTGACCCGCAGTGAAGTCGAACAGGCGTCACTCAAACTGTGGGAACAGTCCTACGAGGGCCTCAATGTCACGGTAAGCGTTTTGAAATACGAAGGAAACCGCATCTTCGTGTTGGGGCGGGTTGCGCAACCGGGAGTTCTTCATTTTGATGGTCAGCCAACGCTGCTGGAAGCCGTTGCTCGTGCCGGCGGATTACCGGCAGTCGGCAGCGGAACCGAGAAGCCTGGTCTCACTCGCTGCATTGTCTTCCGCGGAAAAGACAAGGTGGTGTGGATTGATCTGCGAAGTTTGTTGAACGGCAGCAACCTTGCGTTAAACATCCACCTACGCCGTGACGACACACTTTTTCTGCCAGACAGCGACGATCAACTTGTTTACGTAATGGGCGAGGTGCTTCGGCCCGGTGCTGTTCGTCTTACCCCCGACATGACTTTCATGGATGCGCTTTCTCAGGCTGGCGGACCCACCAAGGACGCTGCCTCCAAGATTCACCTGGTACGCCACAGAGCTGGCGTCGAACGCGAAATCGCATTCAACGACATTGTGCATAAGGGCCCGAGCCCTGACGTGGTCATGGAAAACGGCGACATTATTTACATCCCGCGTAGTGGGATGGCGAAGCTCGGATACGTCATGCAGCAAGTCAGCCCTGCTACCTCATACCTTTTATTTGCCACTGGAGTGAAAAACTTCTAGCCATGATTCACAAATTTAGCGATACGCCAGCGCAGGAGAACCAGGAGAGCGGGACCGGACGCGCCATTGATTTGAAGGGCGCACTCCTGAGGTACTGGAAGATTGGCACGTGTGTCTTCTTTGTTGTGATCTTTCTCGGTGTTCCTATCGCTTGGATGAAGGGCAAACCCCGCTTCCGCGCCGAAGGGGTCATCTACATCTCACCTCGCAATTTAAGGAACCTCGACTCGGACCAGGAGCAAGATCTTCAGTCCAATAGCCAGTTCCGCGAGTTCATGCAGCAACAAGCGCACACCATCAATCGTTATGACATTGTCCTGCCGATCGTTCAGGCGGGCGCTCCTGGGGCAGTCTACTTTCGCTCCAATGGCGAGAATGAACGCCGCGCTACGGACCGTTTGCGCGGGGCCTTGGAGATTGCCAGCGTTCCAGATACGTACCAGATGACGGTGGCGCTCGAAGGCGACACGCCAAAGGGATTGGCCGAAGTCGTCAACGCGGTAATGGAGAACTATGTACAGGTTGCGCGCAAGGAGATGTTTTTTGACAGCGATTCCCGCCTGAAGAATTTGTACGACGAACGTGACCGCACCCAGAATGAGATTTCGCAGGCGAGTGAACAGCGTGACAAGATTGCCGAGAAGCTTGGCACGACGCTGTTCAATGGCGGTGTAATCAACAATTACGAAAAGCAGGCCGGATCCAACCTTGATGCACTGATGGATGCCCGGCGCCAACGCCTTACCGCAGAGTCTTCTCTTGGCGCGGGGGAGGGCAACGACGCGGTTCAGGATGGGATTGAGGCGACAGCCTCGGTTGCGGCGCAGGGCGATTCCGCCCTGACCAGCTACCGCGCCTCGTTGATTACGCGCAGAGCGGAACTACTGATGCGAACCCAGGGATTAGCTCCGAAACACGCGGGGCGGATCGCAGCTGAAAAAGACATTGCCACCATCGATGCAGAACTCGAGCGAGCCACGAGCGAGGCGAAGAAAATGGCAGCCAATAACCTGCGCAATATGCAGCGTGGCAAGCTTGCGCAGAGTTCCGATCTTGAGAAGAAACTGACTCGCGAAGCAGCCGGCATCCAGGCCAAAGCCAACGATTACATGCGCAATTATCAGGGTGCAATTGAGGTGGGCGAAGAGTTGGTGCGGTTGCGTAAACGCCTGAATGCCACGGAGGACCGCATTAGCACGCTTCAACTGGAAGTGAAGGCTCCGGGTTATGTGCGCATCTTTTCACAAGCCATGACGCCTGACATACCCGTAAAGGGTGGACGTAAGCGTCTCCTGGAAATGGTGATGGCGGCGGCTCTCCTGCTGGGCTTGGGAGTGCCCATCGGGATTGACTTTGTGGATCCGAGGGTCCGGTCGGCACGCGAGCTGGAAGCTGTACTCGGTCTTCCTGTCACCGGCTGGCTTCCGAGGATTCAGGGTGCGTTGCCAGATTCGGAAGAGTTGCTTCGCCTCGCTGTGATAGTCCGCCGTCATCTTACCGAACTCTCCAAGGGTGCGCTGGTTATTTCAGCAATGAATCATGGCTCCGGTTCCAGCACGATCAGTCTTGGAATGGCCAAGGCCATGGACTCGCTTGGCGTCAAGACCCTTGTAATTGAAGTGAACCCCAAGACTCCTGATCCACGCTACTTGCTCGGAAAAGAGCATCCTGGTTTTGCGCAGTGGATAGCCGGAAAGTCAAGCCTGCGGCAGTGCATCAACCCTGCTACCAGGGAGTTTCCAGCGCGGATCTGCACGGGCGAGGGCGCGCAGGAGTTGGCATTAATGGCCGGGGATATGGCCAGCCTCCTGATTCAGGAAGCACGCAAGGAATATGACCTGGTGTTGATCGACGCCGCCCCGGTGGTTGGCTCGCTGCTTACCGAGGAACTTATCCGCGAGATCGATGCCGTAATGCTGGTGTCCCAGGCGCGGACCGACAACCGCAAGGACATTAAAGCCGCCATGAAGACAATTGAGAATCTCCGTCCACGCACGTTTGGCTCGGTGCTCAACAAAGTGGCATGAAGAAAGGAAGCTCATGATACCTCTCCTGTATTCGTTACACAGCGGCAACCTCTACGGAACTGAGCGCATGGCGTTGGCAACCGCGCAGGCGTTGGGCCCGGAATTCCAGATCGTCATCATCGCACCTGAAGGTCCTGTGCATGAGGAAGCCCGCCGCATGGGTTATGAAACCATCGTTTTTCGTGGCGTATTCCGGCATTTGCTCGAGATTCGGCGCTTCTACGCCTCGAGCCCTAAAGTGATTTCCATCAACACGCGCGTGGTGCACTCGATGGCTGCAGCCATCTGGGAGCATCTCTACGGGCGGAAGTCGGCAAACCTGCAGGTGGTGCATGGAGGAGTTGGGGAGCGGCTGAGTTACGGCCGCAAGAAGGTGCTCCGCTATTTCGGAGTAGAACAGGTGGCTGTTTCGAATTACGTCAGGGGCCGGTTGATTGCGAACGGTTCCGATCCCGCCAGCATCCGAGTGATCGAGAATTTCATTACTCCGGAGCGGGCGAATCTTGGACTGGTCCGCGCACCCTTCACACAGACCGGTGTAAAACGGGTTCTGATTGTCTCGCGGCTTGACCCGATTAAGCGAATTGATCTGCTGATGGACGCCATCGATTGCGACCCATCTCTGCGCGAAATCGAGTTCCGTGTTCTCGGCAGTGGGCAGGACGAAGCGCGTTTGCGTCAAAGAGCCGCAGCTAACTACCCCAATGTCAAACTCTTAGGCTTCCGGCCTACGGCGGCCGAGGAGATGGCGGCCTCGGATATGTTGCTTCACCTCTGCTCCGAGGAGCCGTTCGGCTTGGCGATTCTGGAAGCCATGGCGGCTCACCTGCCAATTCTCGTCCCGGACCAAGGAGGCGCCAGTGACATTGTGGTGCCGGATATTTCCGGGATGCACTTTCGTTCCGACGATGCGCACAGTTTGGCCGCGCAATTGCACTTCTTCAAGTCAGCAAGTGCAGAGCGGCTTAACGAGATGGCAAGCGAAGCCAGTAAGCGGTTGCAAACCAACTACTCAGCCGAATATGGCGGAAAACAATATCGAAAGGCGATCGAGGAATGCTGGGCATGAATCAGAGTGTATCCATCGTAATCATCGGAAGGAATGAGGGCGAGCGCCTGGTGCGCTGTCTTGAATCGGTGCGCACGATGGTTGGCCGGGAGAGCGGTACGGAGATTCTATACGTAGACTCCGGTTCCGCGGACGGGAGCGTTGCCTGTGCGCTGCGCTTCGGCGCAGGCGTAATCGAGTTGCAGGGCAGGTGCTCGGCGGCAAGGGCACGTAACGCTGGATGGCAGGCCGCGAGTGGAGAATGGATTCTTTTTCTTGACGGCGACACGATCGTCGACCCGGATTTCCTGGCTGCTGCGCTCAAGCATTCTGCAAACTCACACGTCGCCGCCGTCTGGGGGCACCGACGCGAATTACGACCCACCGCGAATTTCTATCACCGCGTTCTCGATCTTGATTGGGTCTATGCCCCGGGAGTCAGTGAGTTTTGCGGCGGCGATGTACTGATGCGTCGCACGGTGTTGCAGCAGGTGGGCGGATTCGACGCCTCGCTGATCGCTGGAGAAGAGCCGGAACTGTGCGCCCGTCTTCGCGGAGCCGGATACCAGATTCTCCACATTGATGCGCCGATGACCGGACACGACCTGGCTATCACTCGGTTTTCGCAGTACTGGAAGCGCGCCGTGCGAGCCGGTTACGCCTACGCGCAACTTGCCCAGCGCACCCGCAATTATGCTCAGCCCATGTGGAATGCGGAGGTCTCTCGAAATGCGGTACGCGTGGCAGCGCTCTCGGGAGTGCTGATTTTCCTTCCGCTTTGCGCACTGTTCAATCGCAACTGGATTCCTCTGGCGCTGGCTCTGCTGTTGACCTCTGTACTTGTGGTTCGCAGCGCCCGCCGCGCTAGCTGGAAGAGCACAGACTCGTTCACTTTGCTTTGCTATGGCATGCATAGTCATTTCCAACAGTTTCCGATTCTTGCCGGGCAACTTGCATTCCGGCGTGACATGGCTTTTGCGCACCACCGCGATCTGATCGAGTACAAATGAAGCGCCTCCTTAAATCTGCATTTTCCGCATTACTCATCGCAGTTCTTCGGCCCGCCGGAAGCGCCTGGGATGGTAGCGTCCGACTATGGGCTTTCGCCCGCCTAGCGGCCAGGCTCAAGTCTCCGGTTGACTCGTCCGTCGTCGTCCTGGGTACGCCGGAAGTGCAGGGAAGCGCCAATGTCACGCTGGGCCGAGATCTGATGCTCTATCGCGAACTTTATCTGGAGACACAGGGGCAGGGGCGAATTCAGGTCGGCGACAGAGTTGTAATTTCACGCGGCACCCACATTGTCAGCTTCTCATCAGTCACCATCGGTGAAGGCGCAATGATCGGCGAATACGCCAGCATCCGCGACGCGAACCATGCCTACGGGAGGGAATCAATTCGCAATTCCGGACACACCGGCGCGCCCATCACCATTGGGCGTAATGCATGGATTGGACGCGGCGCAGCGATTCTTGCTGGAGTCAGCATTGGGGAAAACGCAGTGGTGGGAGCTAACGCGGTGGTGACGCACAACGTTGCCGCCAATACAGTTGTTGCGGGAGTTCCCGCACGCGAGATTCAAAAAAAGGTTGTGGCATGAAACGAATTCTTCTCAGTGCTTACCAGTGCGCACCCGGTGCAGGCAGTGTCTCGCAGATTGGTTGGGAGTGGTACTCCCGGCTCGCCTCGCGGATGCACGTTACTCTCGCGACTCATATTCGTAATCGCGATCTGCTGGAACGCGCTGGAGCACCACTGCCGAACACGGAGATCATCTACATTGATACCGAATGGCTCGCGGCTCCACTCTATCGCACCGCAAAACATCTATTTCCAAACAGCGAGCACTCAGTCTTCCTGCTTTCGTCATTGGACTTCTTCGCCTACGATCACGCGCTCTATCGGCAGGCTCAGGCGAGGATGAAGAACGGTGAGAGCTGGGACGTAGTGCACGTCGTCACTCCCGTCTCTCCTTCGACCGTGACCCGGTTACCCGGTCTGGGTTTGCCGCTCGTTCGCGGCCCACTGAATGGCGGTCTGCGAACCCCAAGTCAGTTTCCTGAGTTGATGAAAGCGGACAGCGCGTGGCTCTATCCTCTGCGCGACATCTCCAAGCCCGTACGCTCGGCTCTTGGCAACCGGGCTCGTGGCGACGTTGTTCTGGTGGCGAACAAATCCACGGAAGAGAGCTTGACGAAACAGGAGCGCTCCGTGGCTCGGCACATGACCGAGATCGCGGTCGATCCTGCGCAGTTTGCGGCGACGCCGTGGCCTGCCGACCCGACCGTCGGAAACCCTTTACGCATGGTCTTTGTCGGTCGCCTTATTCCTGCCAAGGCGCTCTCTCTGCTTTTGGAAGCAATGAAAGAGTTGAAGGATGCGTACCCCATGGAACTGACGGTGGTTGGCGACGGTCCCATGCGAGAGCTTTGGGAACGGCAGGCCGCCGAACTCGGTATGGCGATTGAGTTCACTGGCGCTCAGAGTGCCAATGAAGTGGTTCGCCGAATTGAGGAGTCGCATGTATTATGCCTGCCCAGTGTTCGCGAGTCTGGCGGCGCAGTTTTGCTGGAAGCGATGAGTTGCGCCCGCCCGGTAATTGGAATTGCGCATGGCGGCCCAGCCGAAATCATCACGCCAGATGTCGGTCGCCTGATTAATCCTGACAATTCGCGCGCCGTGATCGATGGACTGAAAGACGCAGTAAGAGACATTTTTGCCGATCCCGCTGCATGGTCTGAACGTGGACGCCGCGGACGCAAGATTGCTGAATCGCTCCACTCATGGGATGCGCATTTGGATGAAATGTGTTCCATCTACGAAGAACTCGCTGTTGTGGTGCCGGCTGGAGTCGCCTAATGAAAAACAACTTCACATACTTGCTCGTAACTCAGATTCCTTTCACGCGAAATCAGTCCGGTGCGCCCGTTGTTGATCAACTCTGGGGCCAGGATCTCCTCGCTCTGGCTCAGTCCTTTGGCGCAGTTCGCGTGGCTGCCCCCGAGATTCCGACCAGCGCCACGTTCGACACTTGGGGCCCGGGTTCAACGGCGCTGCCCGACGATTGCGGCGTGACCTTCGTTGGTTTTCCGGCGATCCATTCGCGCCTGGACTTCTGGAAGTGGCCCGCCATCCGCGCCATCATTCGTCGCGAGGTGCAAAAGGCTGACCTGGTTCATTCCTCCAATCCCTTCGCTCCCTACATTGGTCTGCGTTACGCACATGATCTTGCGGTAAAGCTTGGCAAGAAGACGCTGGTCGTGGTGGCCGAAGACTTTGTCGACATGCTGGGATGGGAGTGGGTTCGCACCGGAGCTTCTGTATTTCAGAGGATGCGTCGCGCCGCGCAGTTACGACGTCTGGAAAAGACTGTGCGGGAGTTGGTGGCTACGGCTTCGCTCACATTTCTGCATACGCCGGCAGCGGTGCAACGCTTCCGGCTTGCCGCGAGGAACAGCGTAGCAATCCGCCAATCGCTGCACGACACCGAAGATGTCATCTCCTCCAGCAGCATGGAAGAGCGCTTTGCCGATTTGCAATCCGGCAGGCCGCTTCGTGTTGCCGCTGCTTGCCGTCACTCTGGGCTCAAGGGTCTGGAAATGCTAATTCAGGCGATCGGACTCTTGAAGACCCGAGGGATTCGCGTTGACGCTTCACTCTATGGGCGTGGGCCGAACACTGCGCACTTGAAAGCGCTGATCGAATCTCGCGGTCTGGAGGAGCAGGTTTCATTGCCTGGAACGATTTCGCCCGGCAAGCCACTTTACGAGACGCTCTCCCACTTTGACCTGTTTGCCATGGTGCATCGCACAACTGATTTCGGTCGCGCATTTTGGGATGCCATGGCCTGTGCGCTGCCCGTCGTCGCGTTCCGTACTCCTGCGGCTACCGATACGGTCTGCGACGGCAGCGATGGATTCATCACTCCGCTGGACGATCCGCAGAGCTTATCGGAAAAGCTCGCGCAATTGCACGAAAACCGTAAGCTGCTGGTGGACGCCGCCCGCGCTGCCCGCCGCCGCGCGCTTGATAACACTCGCGGACAGTGGTTCGAGATGCGCGCGCGATGGGTTCGGGATCTCTTCTTGAACCAGGAATGCATGGTACCGCAGCCTGCGCGGGCGCAGGTGGTCAACGATCCGGGGCAAGTCCGAGTCGAACGAGGAGAGCTTGCCACGCGTCAATCGTAGCGCTTACAGCGGGCTTGTCCGCAGCTCTGGATTGAAGTTCCAGCGTCCGGGAAAGCTGTTCAAGTTCGGTGAGGCCGAAGTATCCGGTGGAGCCTTTGAAGTTATGCCCAATGCGCGCCAATTCGCCGAACTCCGCCCGCTCCAGCAGCCCGGGAAGTCGCGCACTTTCCGATTGCAGATTTGCAATGAAGTCGGGCAGAAGTGCCTGAAAATCAGGGTCTACCTGCTCCCGCCAATTATCTTCCAAGCTGAAAATATCTCCCTGAAATCATGCTACTTCGTTGCTGGTGAAACACGTCTTCGGCTACTTCACCTGGCGCAGTTCCTCAATCTTTCCTTCGAGTCCAAATTTCTTAAGCATGCGGTAGAAGCGTGTCCGCCCAATGTTGAGTTCGCGCATTGCCGCCGACGCATTGCCTTCGTGCTTGGTAAGCGCGTTGGTCACGAGGCGTCGCGAATAATCTTCCAGTGTCGTGTCATTGAGTGCGGCCGGTTCGGCAGGGGCTTCCACTGGGATGCTCGCGGGTACCGCGCTGCGCATACGCTCCGGCAGATCCTCGGGCTGAATCTCTTTGCCGTTGCAGACCACCAGCGCACGCTGGATCAGGTTCTGCAACTCGCGAATATTGCCTGGCCAATCGTATGCCATCATGATCTGGAGTGCAGCGTTGGAAACATTTTCAACCCGCCCGTCTCCAAGTTGCCGAACGAAAGCGCGCGAAAGCGCCGGTATATCATCCCTGCGCATGCGGAGCGGAGGCAGGTCAAGCTCGAATACAGCAAAGCGGAAGTAGAGATCCTGACGGAAGCGTCCCTGCCTCATCTCCTCTTCCAGGTCGCGATGAGAGGCAGTCACCAACCGGAAATCCGAAGACAGTTTGGCGCTTCCCCCCACCCGCTGGAAAGTACGTTCCTGCAATACCCGAAGCAACTTTACCTGCACCTGCGGAGAAAGTTCGCCGATTTCGTCCAGGAACAGTGTGCCCTTGTTCGCTTCTTCGAAGCGGCCAATGCGCCGGTTAATTGCACCTGTAAACGCACCTTTTTCATGTCCAAAGAGTTCGGATTCCATCAGAGTCTCGGGCACAGCCGCAAGATTGACGGCAACGAAAGGACCTCGAGACCGACTTCCATTGGCGTGAATCGCGTTCGCAATCAGTTCCTTGCCGGTTCCGCTCTCGCCATGAATCAGCACCGTAACGTCGCTGACGCAGAGCCGGTCCAACTGACGGAAGACCGTTTTCATCGGAGCAGAGTTGCCGACGATTCCCGGGTAACCGCGCCCGTCGGCCTCGCGCTCCAATTGCGAGACACGCATGGCGAGCCGTCCCACTTCCACGGCGTTTGCCATCGTTGTGATCAGCTTGGTCTGGTCGAGCGGTTTGGTGAGGTAGTCACGCGCACCCAGGCGCATCGCCTTTACTACGCTGTCCACGGCGTCGTCAGAGGTCAGCACGATGACCGGAAGAAGGGGATTGTGTTCGTGAACGTGCTCGAGCGTGTTCATCCCGCCAAATCCAGGCATGTTCAGATCGAGGCAGATGGCCGCTGGGAGCTCTTCGCCGAGAGCCTCAAGGCAGGCCTCGCCGCTTTCCAGCAGTACCACTTCGTAGCCCTCGCGAGACAACCAGTGTTCCAGAATCATGCGCTGGTTGGGATCATCGTCAACTACAAAAATCGGACCTATACCCTCATCACTCATGTGTCGGGAAGACCAACTGACATTATGAATCACTCGCCCCGCTTTGGCACCAAACTTATTCGATGTCTCCAAAACCCAGGTAACATGTGTCACAAACTCAATGACTTGAATGCAGAGCTTTTCATTGCTTTTCAACGTTATGTTCTGCTGCAATGGAGAAACAGCTCTTACCAGGGCAAACTGAGTTTCTGGATATTCCAAGCTGAATCTCACGGCTGCGAGCGCCTGGTTGCTGAAGCTAAGGTGAGCAAGGAAGTCTTATGAGAATCCCCCTCGATTATCTTCTGTTCCTCTGTGGGCTTCTCTTTCTCATGGTCTTCCTGCTGACGCTGAGCCGGCGTGTCAGCGATGCTGCAGGCTTCTCTGTTCGCCTGCTTGGATGGTTCTGTTTGCTGTGCGCCGCCAACCAATGGCTTCTGCTTTTGGCAATTTCCTTCGGCGACGGACCACTTGTGAAAAGGGCGAGCGCTGGGCTATTGCTGGCGGCCTTCCTCTTGCTCATGGAATTTGGCAGGACCGGATTGTGGGCACAAGGTGTGCGACTACCGCGATGGTGTCTCCTGCCGCCGCTTTTGCTGATGACGGCGGTTGCCGTGCGGAGCGGGGCTCAGGAACTCGATGCCGCTTGCTCGCTCGCGCTGGCTGCGCCCGGTTCGTTGCTGGCCACGCTGGCGTTTCTGCTCGCCTCAACGAAGAAAACAGGTTGGAAGCGGACCGGTTTTGCCATCGCGGCATCGGCCATGATGATTCTTGGCTTTGCTGCTCTGCTTGAAGTTCCTACGATCAGGTTTCTCGCGGAGAATCTGCCAATCCGGCAATATCCACTCTGGCAGGGGGCGGAAATCTCTCCGTGGCTGTTCACGGTTGCTGCGGCTGGAGCAGCGATTGGCCTGTGGCTCGCCGCTAGGGATTCTATCGTCACGCAAGCCGAGAAACCGCGCTTCATCTGGAATGTTGTTACTCCATTGGTGTTGGTGCTGATTCTGTGTGCAGGTTGGATGAGCGCACGTTGGTGTGGGGAGTTACTTGACTCCGAGATCAGTTCGTCGCTCTTAGCGGAAGCCAAGAACATAGCCGACTCCATTGATCCGTCCGAGATAACGGCCTTGTCGTTCACCAAAGCGGACAAGGACAATGCCGCGTTTCGGCATCTACATGAGCAGTTTCAGACAT
>Ga0316231_1000357_pt1 | contig 68660 bp, 51 predicted proteins | sample TBH18027metaG_FD_206002 | JGI IMG/M metagenome (GOLD analysis project Ga0316231, IMG submission 206002) | Freshwater microbial communities from Trout Bog Lake, Wisconsin, USA - TBH18027 | ecosystem: Environmental > Aquatic > Freshwater > Lake > Hypolimnion/Profundal zone | place: USA: Wisconsin... | reverse complement strand
CCTTGCCGGTCGGAGCCTCGGCTTTATCCAGGCAGCCAATGATTTTGGCCTTCTTGCCGATCTTCTGAATGTTGCCCAGCGCCTTCTCTTCGATCGTCGTCAACCCGCCTTCGATGTTGCCCTTGGTCGGCTGCGAGTCGCACAGGTCATCGACCTTGTGGTCGTCCACCAGCTTGGCGTAACGGTCAAAGAAGAACTGGAACTGCTTGCGTACCTCGGGAGTCGCGCAACGGTCGGCGACAAGGTTTTCGCCGCCGGTGATTTCCGTCGTTTCGCCGAACGCCAGCGTGCAGCCGGCATCGTTGAGCTTGTCGAATGCATTGCCAACGGTTGGATTGGAGGCCAGGCCCGAGGTCGTGTCCGACTCGCCGCATTTGCAGGAGACCCACAGTTCCTCGATGTCGCACTCCTCGCGCTGGATTTCGCCGGCGGCCTGCACAAACTTCTTGGCCGTACGCGATGCCGCGCAAATCGTGTTGTGATCGCCGTTCTTCTCAATCGAAAAACCCTCGACCGGCTTGCCCGTCTTGGCAATCGCATCCACGATCCGGGCCGTCCAAATCGGCTCGATGCCGATCACGACCACGGCAGCAACATTCGGATTGCATCCGGTGCCAATCAGGGTCGCAAAATGCAAATCGAGATCTTTGCCGAACTGCAGGCGGCCATAGGGATGCGGGATCGCCATGGTGCCCTTGATGTTGTTCGCTACTGCTTCGCAGGCAGCGTTGGAGAGATCATCCAGGGGGAGGATGATGACGTGATTGCGCACGCCTACGCGACCGTTCTCGCGACGATATCCCAGGAATTTATTTTTCATGGCTACCACCTTCTCGTTTTCAGGTTGTGTACGTGCACGTGTTCGCCCTGCTTGATCGGGGTGACAACCTTGCCGATGTTCACGCCGTACTTGATGATGCTGTCGCCGACGGCCAAATCCTTGAGCGCCACTTTGTGTCCAATGGGAATGTCGTTGAGCACCTTGATCTTGATGGTGCGATCTTCGGCCATCACCCAACCATTGAGTTCCTGTCCGGTCTTGATGTCTTCGATCACGATGACGCCGACGCTGTCGCCGTCCTCGTGGACCAGAAACTGAGGAGCCTGATGCCCTGACTTCGGATCCGGCGTTGTCCCTACCGCTTGACCTTTCATGTATCCACCTCTCTTCAAATAAGTACACATTGCTGCCCGGTTCAGTCTGCCTCTCCACAGGATGGCGCATGACTACCCTCGCGGACTGGTGCTTCTATGGGCTTAGGGTTTCCATCGAACTTATAGTGCACGCCGGTTGCCATCCGGGGTTTAAAGCAATCTGTCTTCTGATTCTATGGTTTGCATACTTCACTAAGACACTGCGGAGCCCAATAATCGGCTTCTGGCCGGAAACTCAGCCCACCCCACTCAGAGATCCGCCGTTTCTGGTGTTTATCCCGCGAATCTTACCAGTTATCCGGGCACTTCTGCGAACTTAATCAGCCAGACGAAAATGGGAACCCCACGTTATAGGGTTGGGAGTCGTGCAAATGAAGTGTGAGACACACAACGGGTTACTGGGGTTTGGAGGAGCTTCCTTAAGCTTCCGGGCCGAAAATTGGGCTTGCTTAAACGGGTAGGACAAGGTAAGTATAGGAAAACCCTGCGCGCAAATTCGGAGAAATATTGTGGCCGTTCTAAACAGCGAGGCTGACACAGCATCGCGCCTTGAACCAATTTACCAATTATCGCGAGCTTTGGACCCAGTGACTCGCTACAAGCTTCTGCTTGACCTTAATAACGCTATCGTTAGCCAGACCACCCCTGAAAAGCTCTTTCAAAGCATCGCCAAAGAGATCCGAAAGATTCTGTCCTACGACCGGTGCTGCATCAACATTTATGACGCTGTCGGTAATACCCTGAATTGGTTCGCAGCGGCTGATGGCGTAGCCATCAAGAGTATGGATGATAGTAGCCGCTCGTTGGACGAGGCTCCGGTGGCGCGCGAAGTGATCACTTCACGTAAGCCCTTTATCATGCCCAACATGTCGGTATATGCCCATTGGAAAACGATCAAGCTGATGAGAGATGCAGGATTGTTTTCGACCCTGGCTTTTCCTCTGATCGTCCGCAACGACATGCTTGGATCTCTGCATTTTTCGTTTCGGGAGATGCCGCAGGATCTTCCTAACCTGGTGGAGTTTTTGGAGGAGATTTCAGGGCAGGTAGCAGTGGCTGTAGACAACATGCTGACCCACAACAAAGTAGTGGGCGCCAACAAGAGTTTACTGCGTCAGAAGGACTACCTTCTTCGACACACCAATACTCAGTACCATCCTGAAAACTTCTATTATTCGAGTCCGGTCATGCGGAAGATGATGCGCGAGGTCGAGGTCGTGGCGAACAGCGACGCGAGCGTGCTGATTACTGGAGAGACCGGGACAGGCAAAGACCATATCGCCCGCTACATCCATCACCTGAGCGCAAGGCGGGACGCCTTGTTTGTGAAAGTCAATTGTCCGGCACTGGTCGAAAGCTTGTTCGAGACCGAGCTTTTCGGACACACCAAAGGGGCGTTCACAGGAGCGGAGGCGAAGCGCGTCGGTCGTTTTGAGATGGCGGACGGCGGCACGGTGTTTCTGGACGAGATCGGAGAACTACCACCGCAACTGCAGGCGAAGCTATTACACGTGCTGCAAGACAGGCGCTTCGAACGGGTTGGCGATAGCCGTCCTGTAGAAATCAGCTTCCGGGTCATTGCTGCCACCAATATGGACCTGAAGAAAGCTATCAGCGAGAAGAGCTTTCGCGCGGATCTCTTTTACAGGCTGAATACTGTCTCGTTCCATGTTCCCCCGCTTCGGGAACGCATTGGGGAGATCGAACCGCTTGTCCATCACCTTACACAGCTTCAAGCCTGCGCCATGAATCGCGTTCCGCCAGTCTTTTCCCAGGGGGCAATAGAGGCCCTGGAGCGACATACGTGGCCTGGAAATATCCGCGAGCTCAGGAATATCATTGAGCGCTTGATCATCACCTCGAGTGCGACGGTCACCCGAAGCGATATTGAATCTGTTTTGGATATCGGGGAGGTTGAAATCCATAGCACTCCCATGAATTGGAGTGCCATGGAACGCGCTCACCTGATCAAGGTACTGAGAATGACAAAGGGAGTTGTCGGCGGTAGAAATGGAGCTGCGACTCTTCTAGGAATGCCTAAATCAACCCTCCAGTACAGACTTTCCAAACACGAGCTGACGCCTCGGAACTACTTGAATGCGCATAATTCGTGATGGATCGCGTCGCAGGACACCCACAAGCGGTCGAGGGCTCGTAAGCAATTTGGACGATGGTGCGTTGGCAGGCTCATCGTGTTTTGGAAAAGACTGGTGGAGTTTCAAAGGCGGCCCTGATTTGATACTATTTGCGGCACTTTGGAATGGAGGCTGTTATGCGAAAGATTCTGGCAGTGCTGGTGATGTTGGTGGCGGGGGCTTCGGCGCAACAGTTCCGCCCGGTGCCGGATACTGCAGCGTGGAAAAGTCTGCAGACACTGGTTGGCAAATGGGATGGGATGGTGAAGGAGGGCGATAAAACCATGTCCGGCCATTTGGAAGTGCGGCGCACGGCCGATGGCTCGGCACTGATGCACTGGATGGATCAGGGAGGCCCGTACGAGATGATAACGATGTTTCATCCGGACATGGATGAACTGCTTGCGACACACTACTGCGCGTCTCACAATCAGCCTAGGATGAAACTGATATCAGCGACTCCTACGCGGTTGGTGTTCGACTTCAAGGATGGCACCAACATAGGGCCGCATGATGGACATATGGTTGGAGTGGCCATCAATTTGATCGACGCAAATCATCACGACGAGGAGTGGAGCTACGAGCAGGATGGAAAGCGGAGTACGTCGGTCTTCCACTATGCGAGGGCGTCGGCAAATTAGAACGTTTGTAGTACGCATGCGAAGTTGAACACGAATGGCGGGCCGACGAATATTGTCGGCCCATTTTGTTGCCAGAGCGCTAGGCTTCCCCAGAGTGTCTCGCTTACAATTGTTGTGTGCTCACATTTCAACAAGCTCTATTACTTTTTGGCGTTGCCGTGACGGCTGGCGCAATGAACGCAGTGGCGGGCGGCGGCAGTTTCCTTAGCTTCCCGATGCTGCTCTTTTTAGGTGTTCCGCCGATTCAAGCGAACGCTACGAATACGGTTGCATTATGGCCAGGGCAACTGGGCGGCATCGGTGGCTATCGCAACGAACTGCAAGGACCGGAGGCACGGCGTGTACTGTTACCGTTGCTGGCAGTCGGAATTGTAGGCGGAGTGATGGGGGCAGTTACGTTGCTGGTGACCCCGCAACGGACGTTTCTGCATTTGATTCCCTGGCTGCTGCTGATAGCGACACTATTGTTCGCATTCAGCCGGAAGATCACCGCGGCACTGAAGCCAAAAGGTGGCGACGCGGCGCTCTCAACCAAGGGAGGGATGGTGGCGCAGTTTTTCGTCGCCTTCTATTTTGGTTATTTCGGCGCCGGGGCCGGAATCCTGATGATGGCTCTGCTGGCCCTGTTGGGGATGACAAATATCCACCGAATCAATGCTTACAAATCCATACAGGCGGCGACGTGCAACGGGGTCGCGCTCGTTACATTCGTGAGCCAAGGCGTCGTTTACTGGAGACACGCGGGCGTTATGGTTGTGGGAGCATTGCTGGGTGGCTATTATGGGGCGTTTTTGTCACAGAAGATGAAGCAGGAACATGTGCGCTGGATCGTGATAGCGCTCGGTGGGGGAATGTCCATTTACTTCTTCCTGCGGCTTAGGCACTAAGAACCATGCTAATAGGGGCACAGGCTGGCTAAGGGAAGCTGTGATCTTGCATTTTGAGAATTGCGCGGCGGGCTCGATTCCTGTGTAATGCTTGAACCAGTTTTGCGGGGACGCAGAGGTATTCCCATGGATACTCCCATGCCTCCAAAGATGCCCGTCAACAAACCCGCCACATTGCAGTACCTCATCCTTGCCTTGCTCTTCCTCGCGACGCTGGCTTACCAAGCGAAGCACATCCTGTTCATTGCGGAGTATCTGTCTGGACGGATTGTGGCGGTCACCGCGCCAGGCTCAATGCAGAACGCAAAACCGATTGTCGCGACGGTAGCGAAAGAAGCCGAGCAAGCGGGAGTTCGCGTGGGCGATACGCTGCTTGAGGTGAACGGGAGACCCTACCGCGGGGTGGCGGACCTCGTTCGCGCAATCCAGTACGCCCACGGCGGGGACATTTTACGAGTCACAGTGCAGCACGAGAATGGAGCACGGCCGGAAACCGTGCTGATTCCGCTGATGGCTCGCAAACACGATCCCAGCGATCATTGGTTATTCGCCATCACATTGCATGTATTGTTGCCGCTGTTGTGCGCCGCCCTGGGATTCTGGGTGGCGGCGCTGCGGCCGCGGGAGAGGACGGCGTGGATTCTGCTTGCGCTCCTGCTGGGGTTCAGCCAGATATTCGGCATCACGATGGAAAACGCGGATGGCACGCTTGCAAGCAATCTTGCCATGAGTTACAAGGGCCTGTTCAGCGCTTCGTGGGTGCTGTGGCTGTTTCTTCTGGGAATTTATTTCCCTGAGCAGTTGGAGTTCGAGCGACGACACTCATGGATGAAATGGCTGGTGATCGTGCCGCTGGGGACTTTTGTGGCTTTCGCCATGATTTATGTGGGGATGACGACACATAGCTATGCGGCGGCAGCGCGGGCAGACCAGGCGCTTCCCAGTTGGTTTTTGCGTTTGATTGGGCCGGTCAGCGGGATATTGATGCTGATCGCAATTAGCGCATTTTTCGTTTCGATCATCGCAAAATATTTTGTGGCCTCCACGCCGGATGCAAAGCGGCGCCTACGTTTGCTGTACTGGGGAATGTTCCTGGCAATGATGCCGACGCTGACGCTGGTGATTGCAAGCATGGCGCTGAAGAAAGGGCTGGACGAGTTTCCGAAATGGGTGGAACTGCCAGCGCTGGGCCTGACGTTGTTGTTTCCGATCACGCTGGCCTACAGCATTGTGGTTTACCGGGCGATGGACATTCGCGTTGTGCTGCGGCAGGGGTTGCAGTACACGCTTGCGAGAAGGGGAATCGCAGTGCTGCAAGGGCTCCTAACGGCAGCGCTGGTGCTGACGATTGCACTGCTTGCGCAGTCACGCGCCACAACCCTGCCACAGACTTTGCTGATTGTATCGGCAGGGATTGTAGCGATTTTCCTCCTGGGGCGCGGAGCCGTGCGGCTGGCAAAGTGGATTGACCGGCGATTCTTCCGCGATTCGTACAACGCGGAGCAATTACTGATGGAGTTAAGCGAGCAGGTGCGGACGATTGTTGAGATGTATCCGCTGCTGGAGACGGTTTCGCGCCGAATTGCGGAATCTCTTCACGTACCGAGGGTCGCAGTACTGCTCCAGGGAGAGCATCCGTACCGGTTGGCATACGCACTTGGATATGAGGGCGCGCCAGAAATCGAGTTGGCCGAAAGCTCAGTGATCGTGCAGCAACTGCGGGAGATGAAGCAGCCGACGCGGGTGTATCTGAACGATCCGAACAACTGGGTGAATCATGCACCGGAGCTTGGCACGGAGGAGCGTGGCACGCTGGCTAAGCTGCAATCGGAATTGTTGATTCCACTGCTGGCTATGGGGCGCTTGCTCGGCTTCATAAGCCTGAGCCAGAAACGCTCAGAGGAGCCATATTCAGGTACGGATTTACGCCTGCTCGCATCGGTTGCGGCGCAGACTGGACTGGCGCTGGAAAATGCGCGATTAACCTCAGCTGTGGCGGAGGAGGCAGCACAGCGCGAGGCAATGAAGCGAGAGGTGGAGATCGCACGCGAGGTGCAGGAGCGGCTGTTTCCGCAAAATCTCCCGGCAGTGCAGGGTTTGGATTATTGCGGAATGTGCCGCCCGGCTCGAGGCGTTGGAGGGGATTATTACGATTTTCTTCCTCTTCCGGGAGGACAACTCGGAGTGGCAGTCGGGGATGTCTCCGGCAAGGGAATTTCAGCGGCGCTGATGATGGCAAGCCTGCAGGCTTCGCTACGCGGGCAGACCATGAAGGGCCCGGAAGATATGGCGGCGCTGGTCGCGCGCGTGAATCAGTTGGTATACGAGGTGTCGTCGCCTGAGCGCTATGCGACATTTTTCTTTGCCCAATACGACGCGCAGAGCCAGGTGCTGACGTACGTGAATGCCGGACATAATCCTCCGATGGTTTTGAGCAAATGCGGGAAGTTGCGCCGCTTGGAGGTAGGCGGGACTGTCGTGGGCTTGATGCCCCAAGTCACCTACAGTCAGGATTCGGTGCGGTTGAACTCAGGCGACGTTCTGGCGGCGTTCACGGACGGAATCAGCGAGGCGATGAATGGGGCCGATGAAGAATGGGGCGAGGAGAGTATCCTAGCGACGCTAAAAGAGTGCGATGGCAAAAAAGCGGCGGAAACGGTCGCGTGCATCATGGCCGCTGCTGACCAGTTTACGGCAGGAGCCAAACAGTATGACGACATGACTGTGGTCATAATGAAGGTAGTTTGACCAGTTCCTGCGCTTGGGTTAGCGTTGGAGAGCTTCAGGAGGCACATGCTCCCCAATTTTCGTCGCAGCACCGTTCTGCTTTTTATCAGCCAATTGCTTGTCGCGTTGCCCCTGTTTGCAGAGGGTTTCCAGCCCGTGCGAGCTCGCCACGCGATGGTGGCCAGCGTTCATCCGCAGGCATCCGGTGTTGGTGCCGAGGTGATGCGGAATGGCGGAAATGCCGTGGACGCGGCGGTTGCCGTGGGATTCGCGCTCGCCGTAGTGCATCCGGCGGCGGGGAATCTTGGAGGCGGCGGGTTTATGCTCTACCGCACGGCGAAGGGCGAAACCCATTTTCTCGATTTTCGCGAAAAGGCTCCGGCCGCAGCTTCACGCGATATGTATCTGGACAAGCAGGGCAATGTGACCGAGCAGAGCGAATTTGGCTATCGTTCAGCCGGAGTGCCTGGTTCGGTCGCAGGATTGGTGGACGCCGAGCGTCGCTGGGGAAAACTGGGTCTTGCCAAGGTGATGGAGCCGGCAATTCGACTGGCTCGCGAGGGCGTAGCGGTGACGCAGTACGAGGCGGCGCTCATGCAAGACGAGGATCTGGCGCGCGATCCGGAGTCAAAGCGAATCTTTCAGCGTAACGGTCACTTCTATGAACAGGGTCAAATTCTGAAGCAGCCGGAGTTGGCATCTACCCTGGAGCGTATAGCGCGTAATCCTGATGAGTTTTACCATGGCGCCCTGGCGGCGCAAATTGCCACTGCGATTCAAAAGGGCGGAGGGTTGATCACGGCCGCCGATCTTGCGAATTACAAAGTTGTCGAGCGGGTTGCGATACATGGAAACTATCGCGGATACGACATTTACAGCGCGCCGCCGCCGTCGTCAGGTGGCATTGCGCTGATTGAGGCCCTCAATATTCTGGAAGGCTTTGACCTGCACGCAACGAAACGTAATTCTGCCCGGCATTTGCACCTGGTTACCGAGGCTTATCGCCGGGTGTTCTTCGACCGGTCAGTTTTTCCCGCAGACCCGGACTTTGTGGATGTTCCCGTTGCCCAATTGACCGATAAGAAATATGCGGCAGAATGGCGCTCATCGATTGATCAGAATAAAGCATCCAAGAACTCTGAACTCCAGCGGCCGAGCATGGCGGAGCTGGATCAATCGGCAGCCTTACATGCACCATATATAGGACCGGAGAAACAGGACACGACGCACTACTCCATAGTGGACGAAGCGGGCGATGCCGTTGCGGTGACTACAACGCTGAATGACTCATTTGGTTCGCGCGCAACTCTGCCTGGGCTGGGCTTTCTGCTGAATGACGAGATGGATGATTTTGCGGCCAAGGTGGGAGTTCCAAATATGTTCGGGCTGATTCAGGGCGAAGCCAACGAAATCCAGCCCGGCAAGCGCCCACTCAGCTCGATGACTCCTACAATGGTGGTAAAAGATGGAAGGTTGCTGCTGGTGCTTGGTTCGCCGGGCGGCCCGACAATTATCAGTACCGTGACGAACGTGCTGACGAATGCGGTAGATTTCGGCGAAGATATACAAAGGGCGGTGAACGCGCCGCGCTTCCATCATCAGTGGATGCCGGACGAGTTGCGGGTTGAGGCATGGCAGCTCTCGCCAGATACTATTGAGTTGCTGGAGAAGATGGGACACAAGATCAAGCGCACCGCTTCATGGGGCGATGCCGAGTGCGTTGCAATCGACTGGAAGACCGGCGAGCGCCTCGGCGCAAGCGATGCGCGCAATGGCGGAAGCGCCGTAGGTTGGTAAAGGAAGAGCAAAGGAATGTTGAAGGCGATCTCGACACACATACATTTACGGGAGCGGCTCCATGCTGGAATTCTGGAGAGACTGGCCGGAGGCGGAATCGCAGGAATTGAACTGTTTGCCATGCGCGGGCATTTTGATTACGGCAGCGCACAACATGCGCGTGAACTCAGTTCCTGGTTTGGCTCACACGAGGGCGTTACGCTGCAGTCGATGCACGCCCCAATGTTTGCATCTGGAGAGTGGGGACACATAGATAGTCCCGAACTTAACATCGCTGGACGAGACCGCAAAGAACGAATCGAAGCGATGGATGAGATCAAGCGCGCCATTGAAATCGCCGAAGTGTTGCCGTTTCGTTTTCTTGTGCTGCACGTGGGGGTTCATGGAGAGCCATTCGACGAGCAAAAATTTGAAGGAGCGATGAGCTCCATTGAACATCTGCACGCTTTTGCCAAGCCACTGGGCGTGGGACTGCTGCTGGAAAATATCCCCAACGAACTCACGGCTCCGGGGAAATTGGTGGAGTTGATCCGCACGCTGCACTATGACGATATCGGAGTTTGCCTTGATCTTGGGCACGCGCATAAAGGTGCAGGAGTGGAGGCGGCGTTTGATACCCTCAAGCCGCTGATCCGTTCGGTGCACGTGCATGATAACCATGGGATGAAAGACGAACACCTTTGGCCGGGCGCAGGAACAATCGACTGGAAGCAAGCCATGGAACTATTGGGGACAGCCCCGCAGATTCCGGCATTAGTGCTGGAGGTCGCAGGTGATCCCGAGGGCAATCCGGAGTACGGAAAAACGGTTCCACCTAAGATGCTGGAAAGCTGGAAGTTGCTGCAAGTTGGGAGCTGACTCCAGAAGTTTTATATAGATAGTGGTCACAGGTGGCAATGACCGAAAATTCAGCATGCACTTCGCTCACAGAAGAAGTGGCCTTACCAACGAACCAACTTCGGCGCAGCTTGCGCCTGAAGGATGGGGTAGCTCTTACTATTTCCAACGTAGTGGGCGTGGGCATATTCACGACTCCAGCGATTATTGCCTCGCTGATTCCAAATCCGACGGCGATGCTCGGCGTGTGGATTGTGGGCGGGTTGCTGGCGATGGCAGGTGCGATGTCATATGCCGAATTGGCTAGGGCCTTTCCCCGCGCCGGTGGTGAGTACATCTACCTCGCGAGAGTGTTCGGCCCGGCAGCGGGATTCCTATCGGGTTGGACATCGCTGATTGCGGGCTTCTCCGGAGCGGTAGCGGCGAGTTCGGTTGGGCTGATGGCTTATGTGGGCGAGTACTTTCCCCAGTTTGCTTCGACACGCGCTCTGTGGTCGTTCCACTTTTATTTGGGGAGCCTCACAATCACGCCGCGAGCGTTGGCGGCCAGTGCAATCATTTTGGGGTTCGGCACGTTGCACGTCTTCAGCTTAGGCAAGGTGAAGATTGTGCAGAATAGCCTGGCACTGTTGATAGCGGGAATGATCCTGATCTTTTGCTTCTGTGGTTTTACGTTCGGGCACGGTTCATGGGCACATTTCAATCTGTCTGATAAGTCGTTCGGCGGGATGAATTGGGTGCTTGCGTTGATTCCAGTGATGTTTACTTACAGTGGCTGGAACGCCGCAGCGTACATGTCAGAAGAATTGCATGACGTAAAGCAAACGATCGGTCCGGTGCTTTTTATCGGTACCATATTGGTTGTTGTCCTGTACGCGCTGCTGAACTGTCTTTATCTTTATGCCGTTCCTCACGAGAGGATGAGCAGCGCGATTAATGTAGGGGACATGACGGCACAGGCTTTGTTCGGGGTTGGCAACAACAACTTTGTGACACCGGCATTGATTGTTGCGTTGATGGGAAGCATCAGCGCAATGACACTGGCGGGACCACGGGTGTATTTTGCAATGGCTCGGGACGGTGCGTTCATACGCGCGCTTAGCCGGACCAGCAAGAGGTTCGGGACACCGGCATTAGCAATCGCTTTGCAGGCGCTTTGGAGCGTTGTGCTGGTGATGAGCGGCGAGTTCGAACAGATACTGCTTTACACGGGGTTCGCGATCATGTTGTCTTCTGGGTTCGCGGTGGCTGGGTTGTTCGTAATTCGATGGAAGGAGTTGCTGCGCAGTAGCACTGCCCGGATTCGAATGCTTATCCCTGCGGTGTTTGTACTCTCCTGCATGGCAATCGTGTTCAACGCAATCCTGCAGGCTCCGAAGACCGCACTGGTGGGCGTGGCGCTGATTGCAGCAGGGGTGCCGATTTTCATGCTTTCGAGAAGGGCTAATGCGAGCGGGGCCGTAAGCGATAAAGAAATCGGTGCAGGAGAAACCATCGAATGAGGAAGGATTGGGTTCTTTCGCTGCTGCTAAGCTCCCTTCTATTCTCACTACCGGGATATTGCCAATTTCAGGCCCCTGAGTTCATGACATCAGATTCGGCCTCCGCAATTCTGACGGGAATGAGCGAATCGCTGCCAACAGAACTGAAGGATGCAAACGGCAAGCTGGATTTGAAAACCTGGGATTCGTGGGTACGGAAGCAGGACGTGCAAGTACGCCAGCGGCTGGATACCGGTGAGGAAGACACGCTGACGAACCTGCTGCGCTTCGGTGTGACCTTTACGAAGGAATACCGCATAGATCGTGAATATCTGGCACTGTATGGTCATAGCAGTCTGGTGGATTCGTTTGCTGAAAATCGTGTAAATGATCTGATCCGTGCACTGGCCTCACCTACGACCACAAACGGTGGACTGCTGCAGGAGCGTGCACTGCTGCAGAGGAAAGGATACTCATTCGAGACGCCCAAGGAACGCGCGCGTGTGAAGGCGTACCTTATGGCAAACCTGGCGCGAATGAGGGACGAGTTCGCGGCTTTTCGCGAGAAGCTGAAGACAGTCGGCAAAAAGGAAGAATCGCAGATGTATGCCGACCGCGGCATTTCGCTGGATACTAACTTATGGCCCGATTACGCTCTCGATCGAGCGCTCGGCGAGATGTCGAAATCCGGGAGACTGAAGCCCGGAAGCATCAAGCGGATTGCGATCGTGGGGCCGGGCTTAGATTTTGCGAACAAAGATGAAGGGAATGATTTCTATCCTCCACAGACGATCCAGCCCTTTGCTGTGATCGATTCGCTGGTTCGGCTCGGGCTCGCGGACCCGCTAAGCCTTGAGATGTTCACGCTGGACATCAGCCAGAGCGTCAACGTTCATCTGGAGCACGCACGGGAAGCTGCGTCGCGCGGCAAGGCTTACGGCGTCCAGCTCCCATGGAACAGCTCGGTTCCATTCGACAAGGTGTACCTCACGGAATTTGAAAAATACTGGGAGAAGCTGGGGAGCACGATTGGAACTCCGGTGGTACCTGTCGCCGTTCCCAGTGCACTTGCCCCGGTAGTTCATATCCGCGCAGTCTCAATACGGCCACAGGTGGTCACGCGAATTACGCCGATCGACATGAACATTGTTTACCAGCGGCTGCCGGTCTCGGATGCCAAACAGCAATTCGATCTGATCATTGGAACGAATATCTTTATTTACTATGGCGCTTTCGAGCAGTCACTGGCGCGAGCCAACGTGGCAGCCATGTTAAGACCAGGAGGAATCCTGATGACGAACAATTTGCTGGCAGATAAGATCGCGTCGAAACTGGCCCCAATGCGAACCATTACCATTATCGCGTCTTCCGAACCTCTCATTGAAGAGCAGGTTTTCTGCTATGAGCGGGAGCCCTAGTGTGATTGCAAGCTGCAAATTTACCGATCGCCGGAATGGGTTCGTGATGAATGTTGCCAAAGGAATATTATAGGTTGTGTTAGAGGCAAGGTGTCCGGCCGAGGTGAGTGCCCGGCCAGCTTCAGATTATCTCAAGGATGGAAATATGGCAGAAGCAAACGGGGGCAACAGTTCCCAGAGTTGGACGAGCACGCAAGCATACGTGATGGCAGCCCTCTGTCTGCTGGTGGGATGCGCGGTCGGATACTTGATGCGCGGATCGATGGGTGGCAGCAGCGTCCCCGCACCAGCAGCCGTAACCGCCACGGAGCAGCAACAGGGCATGCCACCAGGCGGCATGGGTGGCGGGATGGGACAGGGGCAGCAAATGCCTTCCCCTGCACAGATGAAGGCAATGGCGGATAAGCAGGCAGCGCCGCTGCTTGAGCAGCTTAAGGCAAAGCCGAGCGACCCAGCCTTGAACGCGCAGGCAGGCAATGTCTACTACGACGCGCAGATCTTTCCGGTTGCAATTGACTATTACCAAAAGTCCCTCGCGGTCGATCCAAAGAACTCGCTGGTGCGCACGGATTTGGCAACAGCATTGTTCTATAGCAACGATTTTGATCACGCGATTGCCGAATTTGATCATGCCCTGAAGGATGACCCCAAGAACGGCAATGCATTGTTCAATCGCGGGATCGTAAAGTGGCAGGGAAAGATGGACGTGAACGGTGCACTCGCGGATTGGGATAAATTGTTGAAGCAGAATCCTAATTACGAGCAAGCCGATAAGGTCCGGATGTATATGGCACAGGCAAAGAAACACGCCAACATCAAACCCGGCCAGAAGACCGATAAGCCAGCGATGTAGTGTTTGTACGTTGCTGGCTGTGACCGGCAACCGAGTTGGGTAGGACAAGAGTAACTACAACTGGAGAGACAAGTACGTTGCAGAGGTGGAACGCGTTGCTTCCCACGTTATCGCCGCAAAAGCAGCGGCGATAACCTGGGGCACCCGGCGTCTCTCTAACTTCTACTTTTAAAAGCCCGCTGTCCGGCGATGATTCGCTTCCGTACGTCAATCATGGAATCGCGCTGAATGCAAAACTTTACGATCGCTGATCTGGTGCAGACCACGGTGGCGACGTTTGCTTTTGCTTTATTTCTTCTTCCTTCCGGATATCTCCTCGGTATGGCCAGCAATGTGTTCTGTATGCGCAGCCGTTCTGGGGCTGAAAAGATACTGTTCAGTTCTGCGCTTTCCATTGCTGCGACTCCCATTTTGTCCGTTCTGTTGACAAGAGTTTCATCCTACAAAGTAACCATTGCAATATTTCTTTTGCTTGCCGCGATCTCAGTCGCGATGCTCTGGCGGCAACTTCCATCGCAACACCGATGGGTGTCTAGCATTCGACGCAGCACTTGGATACTGCTCGTTATGCTGTTGGCATGGTTTGTGGTGGTGCAACTATCGCTGGCAGATCTTCAGATTGGGCATCGGCTCTATGTCAACTATGTAGCCTATGACCACTCTGTGCGCATCCCATTTGTAGAGGCGGCGGCGCGGAGTGGAGTTCCGCCGCTGAATCCTTTTTACGGTCTGGGGAAGATTCCAGTTCTCCGGTATTACTACTACTGGTATGTAGTCTGCGCTTTGCCCATGCGGTTGATCGGCGTAAGCGCCAAGGCGTGTCTCAACGCAAGCGTTTTCTGGAGCGGGCTTGGATTGGCCTCGACCATCCCTCTTTTTCTTAAGTACGTTCTTAATGAACGCGAGCACCTTCGGGCGAAATCAGCGATCGGGATCGCGTTGCTTGGCGTGACCGGTCTCGACCTCCTTCCCTATGCCGCGCTTGTCTTGAGCAGACGCATCTGGTTTGTAGACATTGAATGGTGGGATCCGAATCAGGTTACATCCTGGTTGGGCTCGCTGTTATGGGTGCCGCACCACGTAGCTTCGCTCACGGCGTGTATGTCGGGACTTCTCGTCTTGTCGGCCATTGATGAAGAAAGCTCGTTTGGCCAAAGCGCATGGGCATCTGTGTTATCAGCGCTGGCGTTTGCGAGCGCGGCTGGTCTATCGGTCTATGTGACATTTACGTTTGCCGTGTTTATGACGCTCTGGACACTTAGGGCGCTCGCTGAGAAGCAGATCAAAACGGTCGCGACATACGCCGCAACGGGTGCCCTTTCACTGGCGCTATCAGCGCCGTTTGTCTCGGACTTACTCCCAAAACACGTTGACACAGGGTTGAAACTCGCGGGAGGCGGCGAACGTCTCGCCTTCTTCGTATTGCGTGGAGCCTCAGATATTGTTGAATTTCTTGGCGACTTTGGCATACATAATTCCTTGCTCCTCCATCTTGCGACGTTGCTGATCGTCCTGGTGATTTACGCCCTCGAATTCGGATTCTTCGCAGTGATTTTGGTTTTGGATCTCCGCCAGTCCCGGAATGCAAGTCAAGCCGGCAACAAGCGGCGCATGCTGTGGATGATGTTTGCCGTTTGCCTGATAACGATGAGCATTCTGAAGTCGAGTGCAACAAATGTGAATGACCTTGGAATCAGGGGGATGCTGATAGGCCAGTTCGTCCTGCTGCTCCTTTCCGCACCGATTGTGCACGCTGTGTTCTGCCCCAGGGATAATGCGGCGAAAACAGGGCTTAAAGCGAAGTGGATTCGATATTCACTGCTTTTCACGTTGGTGCTTGGAGTGGCAGGAACCACCTTCCAATTAGTCGCACTACGCGCCTACGCTCCGCTTGTGGACGCTGGAAAGTCGGTGCGTAGCGAGCAGTTTCTCGGTGCACCAGGATTTGGAGAACGCACTTACTGGATGCGCGAGGGCTTCAGCAGGCTCGACCGGATGACCCCACCTCTGGCCGCAGTGCAATACAACCCGGTGCGAGAGGAGGTCCTGATCGCTCATTTGTACTCAACGCGCCAGGCAGTAATGGGCGATGCATCTTGCGGCAGTGCCTTTGGAGGGGATATTGAGGCGTGCAGAAAAGTGTTCTTCCGCTTCGATCCGGTTTTCAACTCGCCTGATTCCGTGGAGGGTTTGAGGTTGGATGAATTCTGTGATGAGTTCCAGATTGCTGTGCTGGTAGCAACCGATGTAGACCCTGTGTGGCAAGACCGCAAGAGTTGGGTGTGGTTGAGGCCTGACCTCTTGGACGGTAACCCGTCGATGCGGGCAATTGCGTGCGGCGCGGAGCGGTCTGCGATCGTGGGACCAAAGCGCTAGCCTTCCAATCATCGGGCCCTGAAGATAGCGATCCCTAAATGTACATTCGATTGTGATTCGCAAACATTGTGAGGCATCGGAATCCTTTTCTTCTGTTTGTGACCAATATCACAGCAGGATGTGAGTAGCTACGGCTAGTCTCGCTGATGCACTTGTCCAAAGAAATGAACTTTGCACGAATCGGGTATGGTTGCCGAAAGTGCGTGGAGTGAAAATGCACACCGGGTTTGGTAGGGCGGGGTGGGGGATTTGACGATGGTCACTGCGAAAGATTGCCCAACGCCGGTGCGTGGCTCTTGTATCCGGGCAAAGACAGTTTTGCGTCGAGCTCTCGAAAATTTGTGTTTTGTGCAACTTACGAGCGGGTTTCCTCAGATTGTCTGCTGTGGCGTGAAAATTGCACATATCACCGCGTGAGGTGGAAGTGAATCGCAGTATTGCAACCCTTCTAATGTTCGTCGTGATGGTTGCTGGGAATGGCCTGGCGGCCAGACATCCGGTTCCACTCACCGCCGACATGGATTCGGCGAAGTGTGCGGAATGTCACGAGAATAAAGCGAAAGGCAAGTCAGTCCACACCGCAATAGCGATGGGCTGTACCAGTTGTCACGAGATTCGAGTTACAAAAGACGTCACCCGCATCAAGCTAATCAAAAGTACTTCTGCCGCCGTTTGCATCACCTGCCATGCTGACAAGAAATCTACCGATCTAAAGGGCAAGGTTCATCCTCCCGCAGTCCGCGACTGCGTGAAGTGCCACGACGCGCACGCGTCCGATAACAAAAATCAGTTACTCAAGCCTGAGAGTGGCGATTCGAAGGCTTCGAACCTTTGTCTGAGCTGCCACAAGGTTGGCGTCGATGTCCCGAAGGACGGCAGCCGCCACGCCGCGCTGGACATGGGGTGCGATACCTGCCACGTTACGCACAAGACAGGCGAACGCGGCAAGCGCGAGTTCGACTTTCACTTGACGAAAGATGCTCCAGCGCTGTGTATCGACTGCCACGATCCCAAAGATGCCGGGCTTATCAAGGCTCACCAGGGACAACCGTTCGACAAAGCAGATTGTCTGACGTGCCACGATCCGCATCAGTCACAGCAGAAAAAGTTGATGGCGAAGTTCACGCATGCGCCCTTTGCTGGCGGCCAGTGCGATTCATGTCACGCGGCAGCGAAAGACGGCAAGGTCGTCCTAACGCAGACGAACTCGAAGGCAATCTGCCTGACTTGCCATGCAGATAAGGGCGAGCAGATCGAAAAAGCCAAGGTACAACATCCAGGTGCGGCAGGCGATTGCACGGATTGTCACAATCCGCACGCGGGCAACACGCCAGGCTTCCAGAAGCCGGATGCCGTCAATGTCTGCCTGGCATGCCATAGCGATCAGGCGGAACAGCATAAGAAATCGCATCTTCATCAGCCGGCGTTCGAGCAAGGATGCTACGTCTGTCACGAACCACACGGCGGCGAAAATCTGCACCTGCTGCGAGCCAAGAACGTGAACGCGCTGTGCCTGGAGTGCCACGGGCCAGACCACGAACCTGCAAAGCTTGAGAGTGAACACCTGGTAACGATTTTCGATGGCAAAGTGAAGCTTCCGGAAGACTACTTCAGTAAGGTTGCCGTGTTGCCCCTGAGATATGGACTGGGCCACCCCACTGAGAAGCATCCGGTTTCCGATGTTATCGACCTGCAAACCAAGGCCTCTGTACCGATGAATTGCCTGACCTGCCATCAGTCGCACGCAGGTGAACAGCAAGGCATGCTGGTGAAAGATCAGAAAGACGACCTGGCCTTCTGCAAGACCTGCCACGTCAACGGATTGAATCTGAAGGACGTTCAGGCTGGGAGCAAAAAGTGATGTTGGAATATAAACGGAATTCGTGTAATTCGAACGGACTTGCAGCTTGGGCAGTTCTGCTGGCGCTGGCTGTGTCGCTGGCGATACCAGCGATGGCCGCGTCGAAGAAGAAAGTCGCACCGGCGGATACCACCAAGCTTTCAGATCAGCGAACGAAGGCCTACTTCGATATCAGCAAGATCATCTGGCCGAATCCGCCGGCGATTGCACGGGTCAAGTTCATGGATCTATTCACGGGCGAAAAGGTCGATCCCAACCTGTTTGCGAAGGAGAAGGCCAAACCGAAGGCAAAATGGATGGACCGATTGGCCGGCGCGCAGTCCGCAGAGCAGATTGACACGAGCAAACTGCCATTTCAACTGATCCGTACTTACGGCCTCGCGGTGGATTCGAAGGGCAAGATTTACGCGGCGGACCAAGGCGTTGGAGCCATCTTCGTATTCGACATGGAGACCAAGAGCGTCGAGTTGATTGGCAATGGCAGGCAGGCGAACTTCGGCTTGGTGATGGGTGTCGCGGTTGACGATAACGACAGCGTCTTCATTAGTGACTCCAAGATGCACCGGGTACTCGTTCTGAACGCCAAGCGTGAGCAGATAGCTTCCATAGGCATGGATATCCTGGCAAACCCCGGCGGGCTCGCCATCGACACCGAAAACCGGTTGCTCTACATAGTGGATACCGGAAACGACGTGGTGGATGTTTTCGATGCCGACAGCTTCAAACTGTTGCGCAAGATCGGCAAGCCAAGCCGCAAGCATGACCAAACCGAACCCGGAAACTTCTCGTTGCCGACGAATGTGGCAGTAGACCGCGAAGGCAACGTCTACGTGACGGACACCTTTAATGACCGGGTCCAGATTTTCGACGCTGATGGCGGCTTCATCAGCACATTTGGCAAGAACGGCGACGGTCCAGCCGACTTCGAGCGCCCAAAGGGGATCGCGGTCGATGGTGACGGGCACATCTGGGTGGTGGATTCGGCACAGGACCGGGTCAAGGTCTTTAATCGCGAGGGACGTCTGCTGATTTACTTCGGTCAGCATGGCGAGCTGCCAGGCCGGTTCATGGGTGCATACGGAATTGCGATTGACAAGCGAAACCGGGTATTTGTCAGCGAGACATTTCCTGGCCGGGTGCAGGCTTTCCGCTATGTAAGCGATGCCGAGGCCGAGGCCGAAAAAGCGAGACGTGAAGGTGCAGCGCAAAAATCAGCCGATGCGGCGGCCCCGGGACAAAAACCGGCCAGTGTGTCAGCACCAGAGCAGAAGAGTGTAACGCAGCAGCCCCAGACGGGTGACGTCAAGGCTGCCAAGGATTCAGTTGCGCATTGACCGGTCAGGTCAGCGCACGCATAAGTTTGGCTGTTCAAGGATGGCCAATATACGGGGATGTACGAGCCCACCCCGAACGGTAGACAACACTGGCCGTAAAGATAAGCACGTAAGACGGTAAAGAAGCATATAGCACGGCTGTTCAAATTATCAGGAGGTTTTTTACACCATGAAGAAGCTAGCTTTAGTCTCCTTATTCGTCGTCCTGGCCATGGGCCTGGCGATGGCCGTAATCCCACAAGCCCCCAGCGGGACGACCGATATTTTGGGCGCTCACCTGGGTTACGGTCGCGGTTGCATCATGTGTCACGCCCCTCACAGCGGCTCGCTCGGAAACGGCGTTAACGTCACGGACAGCCAGAATGGTTCCTACGCTCTCTGGGGCCAGGACCTGACCCCTCTTGAAGGTCAGACCTTGGTTTTCAGCGGCGACGGTGCGGCAACCTACTCGGTTACCCTGCCTGCGAAGGGAACGATCACCAGTGCGCATGATGCCAACACCATCATCCTCTTCTGCCTTAGCTGCCATGACGGCAACGTGGCGAAGGTCGGCATGATGAAGGGTACGACCGTTGAGACCCTTCCCATCGTTGGCGGCCACGCTCCGACACTGCTCGGCGCGGATGGCAGCGGCGCGACCAATGCGTACTCTAACGACCACCCGGTGGGCGGAGCTGCTATCGTTTCTTGCGGCGGCACCTACAACTGGGATTGCACCGGCGGCAACACCACCAAGCTGGTTATGAATGGCCCGAACTCTGGCGTGTTTGCGAACACCAACTACGGTTTCGCAGTCAGCCTCGCCACCTTCGGATCTGCTGTTTCGGCCGTGACCTGCACCTCCTGCCACGACCAGCACAGCCAGAACATTTATAGCGGCACGATGGGCGGCGTCAAGGGCAACTACCAGACCGCGTTCTTCCTCCGCGGCTACTACAATCCGTCGACCGGCGGCAACAACGCGGCACAGTTCTGCCGCCAGTGCCACGGTGGCGAAGCCAACGAAATGCACGGACAGTTGGCCGTTCCGACCACATAGTCTGCTGTTTTATTCAACCGAGGGGGAGGGAGCATTCTCCCCCTTTTTTCAAGTGCAAGACGAGAGTTTCCCAGTTTCAGTTGCTGCACGAATGGACTTCCTGTACTGAGACCAAGAACTGCACCGAACCGAAGTAATACCGAGGAATTATGAAGTTCCAATACTCACTCTGCGCTCTGCTGCTGGCAGCGCTCTCCACCGGATCCGCCCAAGTCGCGTCCCATGCTCCGGCGCTAAAAGCGTCTAACCCACCCAGTAACTCGATGCTCCAGCCGGTAGGAAAACCGGTGGCCCGGGTGAACGGAGCCGTGCTGACGGACCGCGACCTGCTACGCGAGATGTACGTGATTTTTCCGTACGCGCGTCAGCACAATGGCGGCGTACCGAAGGCGATGGAAGCCGACATCCGCAACGGCGCAATGAAGATGATGATCTTCGAAGAGCTGGTGTACCAGGAGGCGGAACGCCGGAAATTTACCGTTACGCCCGAGAAAATGCAGCATGCGATGGCAGCATTCCGCAAACAGTTCGGCTCGGATGCAGAGTATCAACAGTTTATTCAGCAAGAGTTCCAGGGGAACCGCCAAATGGTGCGTTCGAAGGTTGAACGCTCGCTGTTGATCGAGAAGATGCTGAACACCGAAGTGACAGCCAAGTCGGTAGTCACGCTTGCAGAGACGAGGGCTTATTTCCTCAAGAATCAAGGGCAGTTCGTGATCCCCGAATCATTTGCCCTGCAAACGATTTCGATTATTCCTCCGGCGAACGCCACCCCGGCGCAACTGAAAGAAGCGGAGAAGCGGGCTGAGACCGCATTTCGTCTTGCTAAGGAAACCAAGAGCTACGAACAGTTTGGCTTACTGGCGGAAAAGATGTCTGACGATGACTTCCACGTGATGATGGGCGACCACAAGGCTGCGGATCGCTCCAAATTGCCTCCGGAGGTTGTGAACGCGGCCCTGGCCCTGAAGCCGGGGGAGATTAGCAACCTGCTCCATTTTGACGGCATTTACGCGGTCATTCGGCTGAACGCCCACATTCCGGTTACGGCGCAGAAGTTTGCTGCAGTGAAGGACGAGTTGCAGGCACAGCTAACGCGGAAGAAAGCTGAACAGCTTCGATCCGCACTAGGTCAGCGGCTGCGGACAAATGCCAAGGTGGAAGAACTATAAATCGGAGACGCCGGTACCTGGCTCTTAAGAAAGCGCTGTCTCTCGTGGCCCGATGATTACGAAAACGGTTTCTGCGATGGAGAGGGAAAGCGGAAGGCGAATAGGCTCAATGAACAAACTGGCCGTAACCCTTGTATCCATGCTCGCACTGGTTCTGCCCGCGGCGGCACAGTTGCAGGTGGGGGATAACCTCGCCCTGCATCTGAGCGGGGATCTATCGACAGGATATAACGGGAATTATGCAAATCTCTCTTCATCAGAGCACAGTATGGCAGTGGGCGGCGATGCCAACCTGAACGGCTACTATTACAGTCCAAGCTTTTTGTCGTTCGCACTCCAGCCTTTTTACAACCAGTCGCGGGATAACTCGAACTACCAGTCAATTACCAACAGCAGTGGGTTTGGTTCGAACGTGGCGTTGTTCGGTGGAAGTCGCTTCCCAGGTTCAATCAACTACAGCAAGACGTATAACAGTGAGGGGCAGTATGCAATTCCTGGACAAGCCAATGTCACCACGCATGGCGACAGTAGCGCGCTAGGGATCAACTGGGGTGTCAGCCTGCCCAGCCTGCCTACGATTAATTTTGGTTTTTCAGAGGGTAGCAACGCCTATTCGGTATACGGGTCGAGCGCCCAGGGGACTTCACACTTCGACACGTTCCATGTTTCGACAGCGTACCAACTTGCTGGTTTTAGCATGAACGGCAATTATCAATACGTAAACGTCAACGGGAATAATCCGCAAGTATTCGCGGACCAGAGCGCACAAAAGACAACCTCTGGAGGCAGTTCGTATTCGTTTGGCGCCGGACACAAGTTTCCTTTTAACGGCGCCTTTTCCGTGAACGCCAGCAGGTCGCAAAGCAACGGAGAACTCAATGGCGTCTCTGATTATCACGGCACCGTAGATCAATACGGCGGGAGCCTTAGCGTTAACCCAATCACGAGCTTGAATATGGGGGCAAACGTCTATTACACCGATAATCTGGAAGGGACTCTTCTGCAGGGATTCGTTGAAAGTGGAGCCGCGATTCAGCCACTCACAAACATGAATTCGCACTCCCTCGGTGTGACCGCCTTCGCCAACTACTTGTTGCCGGCATTACACATGAGTCTGAGCGGCAGCACCGATTATCGTTCACAGTATGTGTTCGGGAACCTCGAATCCACCTCATCCGGCGGAACAGCGACTTACTCCAACAATTTATTGAAGGGGTATGTAAGTGCAGTGGTGAGTTTCTCGGAAACCTCCGTATCTCCCGGCAACACTACCACAGCAGGATTGCTGACTTCACTTACTTACTCCAAGAGTCTTGGACGTTGGAACGTGGCTGGGTCGGGAAGTTTTTCGAGGAATCAGGAGACTGCGCTAATCGGATATTCGAGTTCCAGCTACGGCTATTCGGGGTCACTCAATCGAAATTTTTCGCGCAACAGGCATTGGGGGATATCAGCCAGCGGGGCAAAGAGTGGCCTCGGTAATGTTTCTGGCACGCAGAGCTACAGCCAGAGTTACTCGACAGTCGCTTCAACGAAGTTTTATAGCGTGAGCGGTTCCTATGCTACATCCAGCGGAAACGCTATTGTGACGAACTCCGGTTTGACGGCCGTTACCGGAGTGGTGCCGATCCTCCTGCCAACATCGGTTACGTTGTACGGCGGCCATTCGGTCTCGGCCGGGGCGGGAATGAGTCCGATACGGGGATTGACGATTGCCGTGAGCTATTCGACCGCATGGAGCAATACGACCAGTAACGCGATTTCATCGAAGAACACAATGAATCAGTTCAACGTTCAGGAAACTTACCTTTTACGAAAGCTCTATCTCAGATCGGGATACTCGCGTTTGTCGCAGGGTTTCACCGCTTCGGGGGGTCCGGCGAGCATGGTAAGCTCTTATTATGTTGGGATCTCCCGATGGTTCAATTTCTTCTAAGCAGTAGGGCAAAAGGCAAGTGGCGAAAGTCTCTGTTGGCGGCCTCTGTAGCGCTGTTGATGGCTACGATTGCTTACGGCAGTTCGAAACCAAAATCGAATGCACCGGTACTGGCGCCCCAGTTAGAACTTAACGGTGGGCGCAAGTTGACCTACGAGCGCATCTTCAGCAATGAGCGCGAGGTCAAGCCGAAGCGGGGATTCTGGACTCGCGTGGTCGATGTGGTTGCGGGCGAACCATTTTTTCATGGCATGACCGCGCCATATAGCGTGGTGACAGATTCCCATGACCGGATCATCGTGACCGACCCACCGGCGTCAGGGCTGCACATATTTGATTTTGCGCAACAGAAATACAAGTTCATTTCGCACGTAAAAGAAGAGAATGGACTGGAATCGCCACAGTGTGCTGCCGTGGATTCCTCGGACAACATCTATGTGACAGATTCCGTGACGGGCAAGATTTTTGTTTTCGATCCCAGTGGCAAGTTTCGGCGGATCATCGGCGGATTGAAAGGCGGCGAAGGCTTTTTCAAGCGGGCAACCGGAATTGCCATTGACCCGGCGTCACAACGAATTTATGTGAGTGACACGCTACGCAACGAGATCTTTGTGCTCGACATGCAGGGCAATGTTCTGCAGACAATCGGCAAGACAGGCACTGAGAACGGCGAGTTTAATTTTCCGACGGAGTTACGAATCCATGGCGGAGAACTGATCGTTGTCGACGCCATGAACTTCCGGGTACAAGTGCTGGGCCTCGATGGAAGCTTTCACTATGCTGTCGGCCGACTGGGCGACGGTCGAGGCGAGTTCTTCCGCCCCAAGGGAGTCGGGATGGACTCCGAAGGCCATCTTTATGTTGTTGAGTCACTCAGCAGTCTGGTTCAGGTATTCGACCATGAAGGAAACCTGCTGTACTACTTTGGACAGAAGGGGACTGGCTTGGGAGAGTTTGTGCTGCCGACTGGTTTATTTATCGATCGAAGCGACCGTATCTTTGTGGTGGATTCTTACAATGGACGGGTGCAAGTCTTCCGTTATTTCGGGCTACCGAAACGGGCAGAAGGGGCCACACGTTGAAGTCATCCTTGGTTTGCGTGATTATCCTTGTACTCACAGTTACCTCGCCGGCACAAATATCGAGTGATGTACTCGGCTCGCATGATCTGTCGCCGGGCAGCCTGGCACCGGGAGTCAAGGGCGCTATGGGGGGATCGTGCCAGTATTGCCATGCCCCGCATTCAGGGATCGGGTCGACGACGGTACAGATACCGCTATGGAGCCAAAAACTTTCGAACCAGGCCTATACAAATTTCTATGCAAGTTCCACCAATAAGACGACTCAACCGACACCGGGTCTCGACAGCAGCCTATGCTTGAGTTGCCATGATGGAACAGTAGCTCCGGGAACGCTTCAGCCGTACGGTCAAGTCCCAATGTCGCCTGCGCCTGGCACGTTGAATTCCGCCGATGTCATTGGCCCTTCGTTGCAGTCAGTGCATCCTTTCAGCTTCAGTCTTCCCATCAATAACGCGTCTGACCTGGTTCCATCATTGAGCGCCACGCCGCCTAAAACGGCGGATATTACCGGAGCGGTGAGACTCATCAGGGGCAACGTGGAATGCACGAGCTGTCATAACGCCCACGTGCAAAACATTGACCCGAATTCAAGCTTCCTGGTCATCAACAATTCGGGTAGTGCGCTTTGCCAGGCTTGCCACAGTACCGTTCCTTCGGGATCTGGTATGGGTATGGCCGCGACGGCCCACGCCGCGCAGAGTGGGATTGCCAACCTGGTTGCAGGAAAGGCCGTAGTGAAACGGGTGAATCCACTTGAGCAGTGGACGACCAGCGCCCACGCGGTTGCGCCAAATAAAGTGATCCGGCGGACGGCAACGAGTGGCTCCTCAAGGGTTGTGAATGCAACTTCGAATCAAGCCTCCCTGGGCAGCTATGCCACGGTTGCGCAGAATGGATGCTTGTCCTGCCATAAGTCGCACAACGCCCAGAGCGCGAAATCGTTGTTGCGTGGGACCGACGATCAGGCTTGCCTCATTTGCCACAATGGAAGTCAGAGTATTTCACCGGTGGCCGCGAATATTCTTGCTGAGACGACTTCACCGAAGATCAGCCATTCAACTACTTTGGCGAACAATGTGCACTCTGTGAACGAAGATTTGTTGTTGAATCAAAACCGTCATGCTACCTGTGTCGATTGTCATAACCCACATGCATCCAATCGCGTGACGAACTTCACCGGCACCTCTGCACTGCGCGCCTCACAGAACAGGGTAATGGGAGTGAGTGCAGTCGATGGAACGACCGCGTTAACTCCTGCGGTGAATCAGTATGAGAATTGTCTGCGATGCCACGGCACCAGCACAGGAAAACAAGCGAGAACCGGTTTTGGTTATCTACCGATCTCGACGGTCTCCGCGAGCGATCCGCTAAACATTATTCCGCAGTTCAGCACAACTGCGACCTCGAGCCATCCGGTAATGCATGATCGCAACAGCCCTTACCCACAGCCGAGTTTACGGGCCAACATTCTAAAACTGGATGGCACGTCGCAGGGTCGCAGTATTGGCGCCCGCATCTTGTGCACCGACTGCCACAACAGTGACGATAACCGGGAGTTCGGTGGCTCAGGACCAAACGGACCGCATGGTTCCACGTTTCCGCACATTCTCGAACGGCAGTATGTTTTCAGCCAGGCTACTGCGCCAGGCCAACTTATCACAAACCTATTCCCGACTCCGAGCCTTAGCGCTGCTGGAGGTTCCAACGGAGGTCCCTACGCGCTCTGCGCCAAGTGCCATGACCTCAAACAGTTGATGAGCAACAGTAGTTTCAGCGAACACTCGCGGCATATCAACGACGGATTCTCATGCTCTGCGTGCCACACCGCCCATGGCATGGGCTCAAGCTCTGCAACGGTTTCCGGAGAGCGCCTGGTGAACTTTGACTCCAGGGTGGTTGCGCCACTGATGACCGCCGGTGTCGCGCTGCCTGTCTCTTACAACCGGTCAACGAATTCGTGTGCGCTGGCCTGTCATAATCACGTCCACCGCCAGGCAGGGACGGGACTGAAGAAGATTGCGGTTTCGAAATAGAAATTTCTGCTCAGTTCCGAAGCAGCGGAATTGAGCGAGTTTGAGTGCACCGATGCCTGATGCTCCGAACGTTTCCGAAAACACAATCGATGAACCGCGCCCCGGATCGCATATTGAGAGGGGCACGGGGCAGGGATTGTTCCAGACCCCTGGGGCGGTCTTCCTGTTGTTTGGCATTGCATTTCTGCTGTGCGCCACCTATATGTTTTCGTATCTGAAGACGGGTTGGCTCCCTGAAGATGATGGCCTGCTGTCCCAGTATGCCTTCCGCGTTTTTCACTCGGAGCTGCCTCACCGTGATTTTGCTGAAAATTATACGGGAGGTCTCAGCTGCCTGAACGCACTCGCGTTCCGTATCTTCGGCGTGAATCTATTTGCGCTCCGGGCCATGATGTTTGTCTTCTTTCTTGCCTGGCTGCCAGCATTCTTCTATTTGGCATCGCGATTTCTTTCCGCGATTCCGGCAGCAGCGCTGATGATTGCTGCAACCGTTTGGGGCGTACCAAACTATCCCACGCCAATGCCATCCTGGTACAACCTGTTCTTCGCTGTATTTGGGGCGGCGGCGCTGATGCGCTATATCGAAAGCGAGCATCGGCGATGGTTATTGCTTGCGGGCTTTTGCGGCGGACTCTCAATTCTTGTCAAGATCGTCGGGCTCTACTACGTAGCGGCCGTTCTGATATTTCTGGTTTTTCGCGAACAGATACTAAATGGTAGTGCGATTCTACAGAGGCCGCGGCCTGGGATTCTGTATCGCATCGTGAGCATAGCTGGACTCCTTGCGTTTCTGGCTATGATCTTCCTGCTGATGCGTCACCGTTTCGATGACCGTGAATTTGTGCAATTTTTTCTACCATCAGGCTCTTTAGTTGGATTGCTGATCTGGCGTGAGCTTCGGCAGCAAACCGCTGTATCGGATGGGCGGCGATTTGCTGCGCTGTTCAAGATGGTCGCGCCTTTCATCCTGGGTTTGGTGGCTCCCATTGTTCTCTTTCTCGCTCCGTATGCGATGTCGGGGAGTTTGCATACACTGGTGGGAGGCGCTGTTGGACAAGGGGCGGCTAAGGCGCAATCGCTAAGCTTGGTGCGGCCCGGCCATGCACTGTTTCTGTTCTTTGTTCTTCCGCTTGTGGGGTTGATTGTCGTCGGAGCCTTCTGGAAGCAGAAAGCTGGACCTCTGCTTACAATTCCGCTGGCGGTCACTGGCGCGCTATTGTTGTACGCCTCATTTGGCAGCGCAGATATTACGCAAGGGATCTGGCTTTCTGCGGCCCTGTCGACGCCTGTATTTGTGAGCCTCGGCGTGCTGCTAATTCTCATCGGCCCTCCTGTGGCTGACGACGTGTCGCCACTACGTCAACAGCAAGTGATTCTGGCGTTGGCCCTGGTGGCAGTTTGCAGCCTGGTACAGTTCCCGTTCGCGGTGAAAATTTATTTCTGTTACTTCGCTCCCCTGCTGTTCCTGGCGGTGGCAGCAGTCACCAAAACGGCGAAGCGCTATGGAAATCCAGGTGTTCTTATTTGCGTGTTGGCGTTCTACACGCTGTTTGCGGTACTTCGGATGGTTCCCGGAGCCATCTATGACAATCAAGGATTCAAAACTCGAACGGTTTGGGGGAGTTTAAATCTGCCTCATGGTGGCGGTTTGAAGGTGGAATACCCGCAGATTTACGAAGCGGCAATCAGGAACGTGTTGGAACACGCCGGCACGGGAGCAGTGATCGCCACGCCGGACTGTCCGGAAGTCTATTTTCTGAGCGGCCTGAAGAATCCAACCCAAAACGATGGCGCCCTTTCTCCAGAGGAGATACTGAAGGCGATTGAGAGTAGGGACATCAACGTGGTGGTAATCAATGACTCTTCGATGTTCTCGCAATCCACGCTGACATCTGAAGTGATTCGTGCACTCTCGATGAACTTCCCGCATCGAACGCAGACCGGGAAATACTGGGTTTGCTGGCGATAGAGTTGGCTGTCAGGCTACTACGAGATACCCGGTAGTCATCGACGGCTTCCAGAAGTGTTTTGGTTCGCATTTGCCGGGGCGGCGTGCTCGCGTGCCCGTTGCGCATCAGCGGCACGACCCTCGTGTTCATAGAGAGCTGCAAGTTCGAGCCAGTCATCGGAACGATCGGGAGTAAGTCGCAAAGTTTCTTCTTCGAACGAAATCGCTTGCTTGAAATTTCCGAGAGCTTTCCAAGACATGGCCCTGCCGTGAGCCAGGTTGGCATAGTAACTCTTATCGACTTCAATGCCCATCAAGGGCTTACTGGGCAAGCTTCGGAAGGAACGATCAAAGGACAAAAGCGCTTGCTGCGGGTGCCGCGTTTCGAGATTGTCGAATCCCTGAGACAGTAGAGCAAGATAAGGGTCCGGCGCGAGGTCGGCTACGTTGTCCCACGCTTTGATGGCGTCATCCAACCGGTTCTCCCGTTCGTACATTCTTGCCAGACTAGCCCAGCTAACGGCGTTGGGTTCGAGTGTGGCGGCAGCTAGATACTGCAATTCGGCGTTGCGTAGATCACCAACCTGCGCAAGCAGTCCTGCACGTGTGAAGTGAACATAGGCCGAACCGGGAAAGATTGCCAGAGCCCTGCTGGTAGCAGCGAATGCCTCTGCGCTTCGCCCCAGGACTTTCAGCACGGCTGCCGCGTTTGCAAACTGATTGAACGCACGGCTGTCATTTCCAGTCGGGAGCACCGCCGGCACTGGGACGGTAGCGCAATCAATTTCCAGGCGCTGAATCAGGCTCTCTGTCTCCGGTCGACGTCGTAGAAAAACCGCGGAATTCTCATCCAGGTACACCGGGCGCCAATTCGCGCTGGTGCAGAACTGTGGCAAGAATGGAAACTGCTCCAAGGCCTGAAACCTTGCAAGCGGGACGACAATGGCGTTGATGTTGTAGCGCCAGGCCTCGCTCTGCCATTGCGGAGAGTCAGGGGGTGTCCCCATCAACCGGATATTTTTCTCGAGCAGTTCTGAGCCGAAGGGGATCGCGCGTCCGTCAATATAGTCACGATACTTAGGCCCCAATCGCCAGGTGATGTAGCCCCCCTCGGTGTAGCTATTGAATATCTCTCCGGGAATGTTCTCCCTCTGAATGAACGCCATCGCATTCTCGGGAAACCACCAGCTCAACCCTGTGCCAAACGACGCTATATCCGTGCTGCCAAGATAACTCCGGTTGGTTACCAGGTCCGCCGACCAGACCCAAACCAACAGCGTCATAAGGCAAGATACGGCCAAGGCCAGAAGCGAGCGGAGCCGTGCATCCGCGATCACGGTTCGAATTGCTCCCAACGCGGAAGAGAGGACAGCACCGGCGACAATCACCACAACGATTACAAACAGGGACTGGAAGCGAAGGTGACGAATTCCGAGATACGCCGCGCCACCCAGTATTACTGCGGCTCCGAACTGCCGGCGCAGCAACGCTGTCGGCAGCGCGACGGCGGTCACTAGAAGCATCAGAACGAAAGAATCTGGATTATGTAGCGAAAGGTGTGCCGCTATCCGCGTCCAACTCAACTGGGCAGGAGCCCATTCCAGGATCAACTGCGAGTGCGACTCCATTGCACTTTGCTGCCGGAATAGCGCCTGGTAGATTCCCCAACCCCACGGATTGACGAGGGTGACCGCGCAGGTGGCAGCGAGCCACGGCCAAGAGCGCCGCAAGCGTTCCAGTGCAAGTTTGCGACGCTCGGGCCAAAAGAGTTCCAGCACTTCGGCTAACACATATCCAGCCAGCAGGGCCAAGCCTGCCATGAATCCCAAATGCAGGTTTACCCAAGCCACCATCAGCAGAGGCAATAGCCACAGGCGGGCGCGGCCAGTCTCATGCTGCTGCCACAAAAGCGCCAGAACAGCAGCGAACAGCACCACGGAGAACATATCCGCACGTGGCGCAGTGCGCAGGGCGATTGGGGGCACCGCCAATATCGCAAGCGCAGCCGTTACGAGTGAGCCCCGCCGAACCAGCAGGGCAACCGTTCCCGCGCAGGCCGCTGCTCCGATCCAGGAGAGCAAGGCGTAGCCTCCCGTCAGAAAAGTGCCGTAGAGGATGATTCCTGATCCCACGGGATAAACCCAGGGTTGTCCCGCTGCGGTGTAGGAAAAGACGTCAATCGAGGGGATCTGGTGATGCTGTATGACCCAGCGTCCGGTAGCCAGCTGCCAACCGAGGTCCCAATCAGTCACGGTGCGCAGTCCCGCGATGAGCGCATACAGGAGCGCTACAAAGCAGAGGAAAAGGTGCAGCCAGTGGGTGAAGGATCTCCTTTGCAAAGTTGCCCCATTGTGGCCATGATCTGTCGGGAGTTGCTCGGAACTCATCTTTTCCTTGTTTTGCAGAGCGATATGCTGCAGGTCTTACGGCATTCCTGTTTCCAAACTGAGCTCAGAAGCAGAGAATTAGCAATTCTTCAATTACCCACAAAGTTTACCTTACCGGCAGCTGGATCTTGATATTTGCGGATCGATTCCGAGAAGGTGTAAGACTTTTAATCAATTGCAATGGGGCATCTAGCGCAACGCGGTGGGCGAGAAGACATAGAGACTTAGGCGGTTGCGCCCTCTTGCGGTCCGCTTGCTCCGGGTATGTGATTCAAGGCACTGCATTTCCACTAATTTGACCGGATGAAGTCATTGGCAGGCGAAGTGCATTCATCCATTCAGGACCTCACCAAGCAGAGAACCCTCCTGTTATCGCTTGCGGATCGAGTTTTAACGAAAATAGCGGGGTGCGTCGGGGTTGCGCAGCATTAGGCGGCATTTCTTGCGATTGACCGCATGCATGCCATAGGAGTTACTGAAAAGATGGAAAATCAAACCTCTACCGCCGATGCCGGATGGACCTCGACACGGGCGTACATTCTGGCCGGGATCTGTCTTGCACTAGGAATCGTGATTGGCGCTATATTCCACGGGCCAACGAATCCGGTGCCCGCGATTGCATCGGAGCAGCAAATGCCGGCAACGGGGCAGATGCCGCCTCACACGCCTTCAGATTCGGCGCACATGATGCCACCCGTGGCGAGCGATCCTGTTTTCGAAAAAGTGAAGAGCGATCCGAACAACTTCGATCTGCTCTCGCAGGCCGGGAACGCGGCGATGAAGGCCGGTAATGCCAAACTGGCCACCGAATATTACTTGCGCGCGTTGAAGGTCAAGGAAGACCTTGAAGTTCGCACCAACCTGGGGAATGCATATTTTCGATCAGGCGACGCCGATAAATCGCTGGCGGAATTTGCGACTGTCCTGAAGGCAGATCCCAAGAATGGCAAGGCTTTGTATAACACGGGAGTAGTGCGATTAATGGGGAAGAGAGATGCGAAGGGCGCGATCGCTTCCTGGGAGACATTCCTGAAGTATCATCCCGACGACCCGCATAAGGCCCAGGTGCAGGAGATGATCAAGAAGGTAAAGCAGGCCGGAATGAAGGCACAGGGATAGCCGGAAGCGATTCACGCACTGAGCGTAAACTGGGGTGGAGGGTGTCTCTCATCCTAGAGAAATGTCGAGACAGGGAACCCTCGAACCATCCAGTCTGAGTTGCGACCCGTGTGGATTTGCGTTCATAATGGGTAATCCTGAGTGAATAAGCTCGATTGTGAGTGCGCCGTGCGTCATTTTCCCCAACATCAGCAAATCGATCTGTCCCGTAGCCTCGTATTCTGCTAGAAACAAGACGCTTGCGCGATTTGCAGCGATTGGCCCACCAGTTGCACATTAAGAGCAGTTAGCCAAAGGAGCAGGAGCCCGGCATGGGTTTGAAGTCTATCTGGACCAAGGTTTATTCGACGCTCGCTTCGGTGCGAACGGGTATTTTACTCATTATTATTGTTGGAGTTTTTTCGGCAATCGGCACGGTGATTTTGCAGCGTCCGACATCGGAACCGGAAGATATGCAACGCGCATATTCGCCGGAGACCTTGGCATTGCTCGACCGGCTTGGCCTTACTGATATTTTTCATGCCTGGTGGTTTCTGCTGCTGCTGTGCTTGATCTGCATATGCCTGATAGTGGTCTCGGTGGACCGCTGGCCGAATGCCTGGAAAGTTTATGCCAAGCCTGTTCGTTTCGCCCAACCGGGCTTTCGAGTGAGTCTGCCTCAGAAGGTCAGCATCCCGGTGGCTGACGAAGCGGGGGCACTATCTATTGCCGAGCGTGTATTGGGTCGCTTTGGTTTCAAGGCGGATAGAGTCACTGAAAGCGGTGCGATCGGACTATTCGCAGAGAAGCAGCGATTCTCGGTATTTGCCTTGTACCTGGTTCACCTGAGCCTGCTATTCATTTTCGCCGGTTACATCATTGACGGCATTGTAGGATATCGCGGCAATATCAATGTTCCCGAAGGTCAGGCACTGGGCACAATCACTTTGCGCGACAACCGTGGCGGCGAAACGAAAAAGACTCTTCCATTTCTAATCCGCTGCGACGGCGCGGGAGAAGACACCTATGCGGACGGAAGTCCGAAAAAATGGTGGTCGAAGCTGGCTCTGATTGAAAATGGCAAGGAAGTTGAAGCCAAGACGATTGTCGTGAATGACCCGTTTGTGTACAAGGGAATTCGAATTTACCAGGCGAGCATGGGTCAGTCGGGCACTCCGAAGAGCCTCACCTTCACGGCTACTCCTGCCAAAGCGGGAGCGCCCGAAGTAGTGGTGGTCCCACTGGATGGCAAGGTGGCCCTGGCAGATGGAGAGAGTCTGAGTGTTTTGCGCTGGATTCCTGACTACTACATTCAGGACAACGAGGTTTACAAGAAGTCGGATGACCCTGAGAATCCGGCGGTCCAACTTGGCTTGACCAACGCCAAGGGTGAGACAAAGAAGCTCTGGATACTGTATTCGCAGTTGAACAGCACAAAGGGACAGGATGCCCCTTACGAGTTCGCGATCAAGAGCGCAGCCTGGGCGAAATTTACGGGGCTCGAAGTTTCTCACCAGCCTGGGCAGTTCGGAGTTTGGATTGGCGTGGTGCTGATGGCGTTTGGACTGGTGATTGCGTTCTACACGCAACACATGCGCATCTGGGCCACCGTCGCTGAAGACGACAAAGGTGGAAAGTTACTGTGGTTGGGCGGTACGACCAACAAGAATCGTGAACGCTTCCAGACAAAGTTTGAACAGATAAAGGCCGCATTGCTAGAGGAATTAGGCGGGGCCACCGTAAAGGGCGACCAAGAGACCAAAGATAAGACGCTGACCGAGGCATAGAGACCTGGGTTCACGCAGGAGTTATAAAGTATGTCTGACGCACGAGTAGAACGGCAGCAAACGGCCAATGGCGCCGTACTGCTCGTTCTAGTAGGACTGGGAATTGCTTTTGCGCTGCTGGTTGCGCTGCTGGCTGTTGCCAAAACGCACTCCGGGCCGATCTATGGCGAAGCCAACATGTTATATGCGGCGCTGGTTCTGTACACTGGCGCAGCTACGCTCTACATGGGCTATGGTGTGACGGGAATTGAGCGCTATGTCAGCGCGGCTTCACTGTTGACGGCGCTGGGGTTCTTGGCAAACACAGCGGCGGTAGCACATCGCTGGTCAATCGCCGGCCGTCCGCCATTCTCCAACATGTACGAGATGCTGCTTAGTTTTGTGTGGACGCTGGCTCTGCTGACGTTGATTGCGGAGAGAGCCTACAAGGTAAAGATCATTGGATCGATCACGATGCCGATTACCGTGGTTTCGGTGATCCTCATGCAGTTGCTGCCGAGCGATGTACGTCCCCTGGTTCCGGCGCTGCAGTCGACCTGGCTACAGGTGCATGTGACCCTGGCGATGCTTTCCTACGCAGCATGCGCGGTCAGTTTCGCCCTGGCGATGATGTTCCTGATCCAAGACAATATGAAAACCGAATCGTTCCAGGCCTTGACCTCGGGAGGCATGGTTGCGATTTATGCAGCCATTCTGCTGACACGTTTTCGCTCAGGCTCGCTTGGAGTTACCGCTTACGATCTGGAAGCGAAGTCGGAGGTGATGGTTTCGCGCGGTCATCCTTTGTTCATCCAGATTCCCGAACTGGGTTGGCTCTATCTGCTGGTTCTCCTCTCGGCACTGGTTCCCTTGGTGTTGTTTGTTGCGGGAAAGATGAAGAAAGACATCACCTTGTTTGACCTCGCCAGCAAGGCGATGTTCGTTTCGATTTTGTTGCAGGCAGTAGGGTTGGCAATTTTTATTGCACGGGTGAAGAACGGCCATTACGGAGCCCCTAACGTAGAGGGTCTGTTTGCGACAGCACTTCCAGCAAACCCGTTCCTGTTGTCGGGAATTGTGGGTGGAATCGTTGCTGGCCTGCTTTACCTGCTGCTGTTGTGGAGGCGCGAAGGGTTACAGAGAATGATGCCTTCGTCCGACATTCTGGATCGTGTGACCTACAAGATTATCTGCATCGCGTTCCCGCTGCTCACACTGATGATTGCCGCTGGAGCCTACTGGGCGAACCAGGCATGGGGAAGCTATTGGAGCTGGGATCCCAAGGAAACCTGGGCGGCCATCACATGGTTGGTGTATGCCGGCTATCTGCACATGCGTATCACGCGCGGCTGGCGCGGGCGTCGTGCAGCGTGGTTTGCCATTCTGGGTTTCATGGTAGTAATCTTCACCTTCTTTGGCGTCACCTATCTCCTGCCAGGGTTGCACGCTTACGCCGCCGGTTGATCTGGTATTGTAATTAAGGCCGCCGTGTTCTCTCGCGGCGGCTTTTCTATGCCGGTTGCACAGAAGATTTGGACCGACGCGGTGAACCGAACCTGTAGGGCAGCCGAAGTGCCTCTGAGGCTGCTACTAGGCATTTGAGCGGCGCTGGGGTTCTTCGCTTCGCGTCAGAATGACCCCTCTAAAACTACAGCCACTCAAACACACATTCCAAGATGAGGTGATACAACAACTCAGGAATGGTCCTAATGATGAATCTGCGCCGTCGGAGACTGTTGTGAGCCGAGTTCGGCTGAACTGGCAAATCAAAACGTTGCTTCCAGTAGCGATCGTTCTGGTCAATGGCTTGCTCTTGTTCGCACTGGTCACATTGACATTGGAGGACCCTGCCCGCAACCGGGTACTGGCCGTGGGATTTGCCGGTGCGGTGGTGATCTGCGCTGTGCTCTTCATGGTGTTGGCCGTGGTGATCCATCGTCCAATGGTGGAATTGCAGAGCAAGATGGCGCAGGTACGCGCCGGCGACTTGTTTGTGAATGTTAATTTTGCCGACCGCAACGATGAAATTGGCGATCTGGGACGGCACTTCAATGAAATGGTGCAGCAGTTGCGCGAGAGCCGTGAAGAGATCGAGCGCCTGCACCGTACCCAGATGACACGCGCAGAGCACTTGGCGACGTTAGGTGAGATGGCGGCAGGGTTAGCACACGAGATTCGTAATCCCTTGGCAGGTATTGCAGGAGTGATGGAAATTGTGGGACGTGATTTGCCGGTCCACTCCCCGGCGGTTGCGGTGCTTGGCGAGGTTCGGCACGAGGTAGTTCACATTAATAAAATCGTGGGCGAGCTACTGGAAGTCGCACGCCCTAAGCCGCCCGTTTTTCAACCGGGCGACCTGGTCGCGATCTCCGAGCATGCGGCCCTATTCGCGCGCGACCAGGCATCGGCTAAGCAGGTGACACTGGAAGTGATAAAGGGCGATCCGCTTCCGAAGCTGGAATTCGACAGCGGGCAGATACGCCAGGTGCTGTTAAATCTCTTGCTGAATGCAGTACAAGCTTGTGACGAAGGCGGCAGTGTCTCCGTCGAGTTCTCCACTGACGAAAAAATGGTAACCGTGACCGTTTCGGACACGGGCAAGGGAATTCCTCCAGCGGTATTGCCAAACATCTTCCGGCCGTTTTTTACCACTAAGGGGAACGGTACTGGACTGGGGCTCTCCTTGGCGCGTCGTATAGTGGAGGACCATGGAGGATGGCTTGAGGCAACCAGCGAATTGGGCAAGGGTAGCCAATTTGCATTAAGCCTTCCGAAAATTAGATCATCTGAGTGAATCGGGTACGGAAGTATCTGGAGCATTCCACGCGAGGTGCTCGTCCGTGATAATCTCAAATGCCGATTCGGGTAACCGACAATAGATGCCGAATGAAAAAGTCTTAATCGTCGATGACGAAAAATTAGTACGCTGGTCATTACGCCAAAAATGCGAAGAGTGGGGATACCAGGTATCTGAGGCTGAGAATGGCTCGGACGGGCTGCGCCTTGCCCGGAACGAGTCTCCCGACCTGGTGTTGCTGGACGTGCGCCTGCCCGATATGAATGGGTTGCAGGTGCTGCAGCGTCTCAAACAGGCCGGAGATGCGCGGGCGATCATCATGATCACCGCCGACCCCCAGTTGGAGGACGTAAAGCAGGCCCTGAAGCAAGGCGCGTACGACTTCATCGGCAAGCCAATCGACTACGATGAACTGCGGGTTGCGGTGAAGAACGCGCTGGAAGCAACTCAGTTGCGCTCGGAAAACGAAACGCTGAAAAAAGAAGTTCTGCAGCGCCGTCGTGCAGCCTACCACGACGTTATTGGCGAGTCGCCACGAATGCAGGACCTGATGTCGTTTGTGAACAAGGTTGCCTCGAGCGAAGCCACCACGATTCTCATTCAGGGTGAGAGTGGAACGGGCAAGGATCTGATATCTCGCGCAATTCACTTTGAGAGCCGAAGAAAAGATAAACCACTTATCGTCATCAACTGTTCGGCAATTCCGGAAACCCTGATGGAAGCTGAGCTTTTTGGCCACGAGAAGGGCGCATTCACCGACGCAAAAGCGATGAAGAAAGGCTTGTTCGAACAAGCCGATGGCGGCACGCTCTTTCTGGATGAGATCGGTGAACTCTCTGGACTGCTGCAAGCCAAGTTGCTCCGTGTGCTGGAAGAGCAGGTCATTCGCAGAGTGGGTGGGGTGAGAGATCAGGAAGTAGACGTGCGGGTAATCGCCGCCAGCAATCGCGATCTTGAACGCGCCGTACGCGAAGGGCAATTCCGCCAGGATCTTTATTACCGGCTGGCGATCATTTCACTGTTTCTGCCGCCGCTGCGAGACCGTCGTGAAGATGTACTTCCGCTGGTGCACTTCTTTATTGGGCGCTACAACAAGCGCTTTCGAAAATCGGTGAAGGGCATTACCCCAGAGACGCGTGACTTGTTGTCGAAGTACGACTGGCCCGGCAATGTGCGTGAACTGAAAAACGCAATCGAACGCGCCATGATTCTCGAAGACGATGACATGCTGCGTCCGGTCTATCTCCCCTTCTCCGTGGGTTCGCCCCTGAGTAGCTTAACGGCGTTTGAAGTCTCTTCAGGAGGCAACGTCGCGGCTGGACCCGGATTCGGCTCACCATCATTCAGCGCATCCCCGGAGGTTCAGGTGGTGAATGGCAAGAATCTGCCTAGGCTTTCGATTCCAGAAGGCGGGACGAGCCTGGAGGAGATTGAGCGCACGTTCGTGGAGATGGCTATGCAACAGGCCAACCGAAATCAAACCCAGGCAGCCAAACTGCTCGACATCAGCCGCGACGCGCTCCGCTACAAGCTGAAGAAGTTTGGCCTGATACATTCGGAAGATGAAGAAGTGACATCGCATCCTCAGTAGCGATGTGGAGTCGCCAGTACGGATTTTCGCCCTATTTCCTAATAGAGTTCGACGAAAGTAGTCTGCCAAAGCAGACAAAGATGTGGAATCGTTCGCATGTCTGGGTCAATTTCCGCAGAGTCGGGCCAAACTCTTGCACAAGTGCCACCTCTCAAAGCTATAAGTATCTGAAAATACTAGTCTCTGCTTCGCGCCAAGTTTGGCCCTCCATGTGCTTTTTCCAAGGCGCAAGGAGAATTCCTGTGGAGCCGACTCTGGTTGTGATTGGCATTAGTCTGCGCAGTGCCAAACTGGCCATGCGAGAACGTTTTTTGATGGACTCCGCCGAGAAAACGGCGGCGCTGTCGGCACTGGTGCGTTCGGATGCAATCGACGAAGTGATTGTGGTCTCCAACTGCAATCGCACGGAATTCCTTGTCTGGACCCAAAATGCAGCGGAGGCCGCCAACTCAGTCCTTCGCTTTCTGACACGATCAAGCAACTTGAGACTGGCGGAATGGTCGAATTTCTATCGCTTGGTAGGCGACGCTGCCATCGCGCACGTATTCGGTGTGGTTTCAGGAATGGACTCCGCATTATTTCTTAAACCGGAGGCTACAAACTCTTTCCTTAGTGCCTGGCAGCAGGCGCAGAGAGCAAACACCACCGGCCGTTTTCTCGATTCGCTGATGTCCAAGGCATTCAATGTTGCTGGTCGAGTTCGCCAGGAATTAGGGGACGACGCTAAGGTGCCGACCGTGGCAGATGCGACCGTAGCTGTGTGCCGTGACTCGCTTGGCGATTTGCGGAAGCGGCGGATTGCCGTTCTAGGCGCCGGACAGGTGGCATTGGCCACGGTTCGCGAATTTCAGAATGCGGGAGCGGGCGAGATCACGATTGTGAATCGCAGCTGGGAACATGCGCTTCAACTTGCCCGTCAATGCAAGGTGAACGCCGCTCATGCGGAGAGTCTCTGGGAGCAGGTTCTACGGGCAGACGCAGTTGTCTGCGCAGCTTCGCAGCGGGTGGTGCTGACGCGGGAAAATCTCGAGATGGTGTTGCGCGAACGAAAAGACAAACACATCGTAATTGTAGATCTGGCCGTACCCCGCACTGTGGATGCCGATGTTCGCACTTTGGAAGGTGTTCAAGTGTACGATTTGGATGACCTGTGTCGCGCGATGGATCAGCGCGAAGCACGTATTCATATGATTCCGATTGCGGAACGCATTGTTGCGGAAGAAGCGGCCGGATTTCGCGACAAACTTCTAACGGAGTCGGTACTGCCCACAATCTCAGCCATGCGCGAGCGCCTGGAACAGATCTGCCGGCAGGAGATGGATCAGCTTAAGGAACAATTCGGACCGTTCACGGAAGATCAGGAACTCGCGCTTGAGACTCTCTCGTCCCACATAACACAGCGAATCTCTGCAACCCTGGCGAGACAGTTGAAGGAACTGCCGGGATGTCCTGAGTTGACCACCGCTCTCCAGCAGCTCTTTGAATTAAATGTCCTCAAGTCGAATGCGAAAGTCTGCGACTGATACAGTAACGATCCTCACTGCGCAAGCTCCGGTTGAACTCTCGATCCTGCTGTCGGCTTCCCTCTAGTAATTCCAAAATCGAAATCATTCCAATTTGTGCTGATCCGGGAACAGAGCGGTCGCATTCATTTTGCCAACCTATACTGCGTGCCAACACATCTGTCGTTATGAAAGACAGAGTCCTCACACTGTGAAACGGTTTCGCGTGGCACTAGCATCGCGTCGATTGGGGTGTCCGGGACTACTTGGAGGAGAGAAATGAAGCGCATAACCTTGTTGTTCTTCTTTGTGCTCGGTGCCGTAGCTCTGCTGCAGGCGCAAGCACAATGGTCCTTTAAGGGAACCGTAACCAAAATGCGAATGACCGACTGCGTCGCGCAGAAGAGCTTTATGGCCGCGATGTCCGGGACTCAGGCACAGGCCCCAGGGAACTGTCCGGAGTACACGGTGATGAGCGACAAAGTGGTGTACATCGTGGTCGGGAAACGCGCCGAAGAGTTCATACCTTTGGCAGAAGACATGAAATTTCTGATTCGCAAGAATGAACTCGTCCTGTTCTCTGACGATGAGAAAACTAAATCGCACTTCGTGGTCCAGCAGATGACGTTGCGTGCGGACTGGGAGCGCGAGGAAGCAAGGAAGGAGTTAGCGGCAAGAGTGATGGAGCGGAGCGTGAACTATGAAACCCGCAATCCTCCGCGTGGAGCAATGATCTCGACCAGCGCAAAATGAGTGGCAGACACATGGCTCGGAGGTGCGGTTCGCAAGGATGAGCATAGGAGCGGGCGATGCAGCTTTCGAAACAACTTTCAACTCAGAAGCGCATCTCGAGTTTCCTGTTCCCATTGTTTGCTGCAGTTGTCCTGAGCTGTATTTCTCACGCTGCCGACGAAAGCGAATACACAATCAGGGCCAGTGTCAGCGAGGTACGTCTGGTATTCGCCGCTTCGGATCGCCAGGGTCACGTGATCAAGAATTTGCGTCCTACTGACGTGGCAGTGGCGGACAACGGATCGATCATTCGCCATTTCCGCAGCTTCCGTCCCGCGTCGGAAAGTCCACTGGAGTTAATGATTTTGCTCGATGCAAGCGACTCGGTTGCATCGCGGATATCGCAGGAAATTGCAGACGTAAAAAGCTTTGTTGAAAACTCGACTTGGGGAGATCGGGATCGGATATCGATCCTGACGTTTGGCGGACCTCGGTCGATGCTGGTTTGCGCAAGAAATTGCAATGCGGCAATCACTCTGGCAAAACTGGACTCCCTGCGTGCGGGCGGCCTGACGCCTCTGTATGACGCTCTGTTTGAGGCGGCAGAAATACTGGGTAAAGAAGGCGATCCCGAGTTGCGGCCCGCAATGATTCTGATTTCCGACGGTGCGGATACTATCAGCATGCACGGTGAGTCCGATGCGCTGAAGGCAATGCAAAATGTGCAGGCGGCGATCTATTCCGTAAACTCACGCTCCAGCAAGTCCGCGCCCGACCGGGGAGATGCAGTACTGAACTATCTTGCCGGGAGCACAGGCGGGTTGAGTTTTGCCCCCGGGCGAAACATCAAGGAATCCTTGCACGCCGTTCTTGAAGATCTTCACAGCGGATACGTGCTGACCTACGAATTGCCAGTGCACATGGCGGGCCAACATTCAGTGCGAATCCTTCCTACTGTTGATCCGAGGTTGCAGTTCCGTGCTCGCCGGGCATATGACGACTCAAGAGAGTAGGAGTGCACTTCTACAGATAACTTTTGAGCGAGCGCAAGTTTCTCATTCCCATTCCTACCTAAGTCCGCGTATCTTCATAAGCCAAGGAAAGCCACGAACGGTGAATTCAGCGTGACAGGCAAACTTTCGGAGGGCGTACGCAATGACTAATGCGGGTGGACAAGGTCACAGGCAAGTTATCGTACTGCTGTTCTATGCCGCAGGTAGTGCGGCGGTACTGCTGGGCGTAGCCGATCTGGCGGTTGGCAATTTTGGCGTAAGAGTGGGACTGCTCCTGTTGTTCGGCGGCCTGGGGGGATTGGCGCTGGCTCAATTGTTTAAACTGCTGGGGCAAATCGCCGGGCATTTGTGCGCCATCAGAAGTCAACTCGGAGTGCTAACCGAGATTGAGGGCGATCTGTCCGCGATGAGAGCACAGATGAACCGAGGCGTACTCGGGCTTTTAGGATAGCTAAGCGTTGCTCCCGCATTCGCCAACGACGGCCAAGGTGGGAGCAACAGTATTCTGTCAGCCCCGGCGGAAGACGCGTGTCACTGGCTCAACTTTGCGGCGTGCAGCGTTTGCAAATTCATCCCGGCGCTCCCAGATGTCATTTGCGCGATCGCTGAAGCCACCCACGGCATCCCGTGCGTCTTCATAACGGCGGCGGACATCCTTGCGAAGCTGTTTGCCGGTTTTGGGGGTAATCAGGAAGGCGGCCAGCGCACCCAATCCCAGCCCGACTGCCAGAAAGCCCAGTGCTGTTGTGTAATTTTTTTGGCGTCGCGAAAACTCGTAATTTCCAACACGAAATTCTGCCATGTGGAGCTATCCCCTTCAGTCTGAATTTGCAGATTCACATGTTAGAGGCGGGGATTGCCTTGCTCGTTGCCCGGATTCACGATTACTCGTCTTCCCTCAATCCGATAATTTCCAGCCGCCACCAGGGCAATTGCTTCTGTGTAGGCCGAGTGCTCCTGCACCAGAATGCGATCGGCGAGCGCGTGTTCATCGTCAGTAGGGAGCACGGGAACGGTTCTTTGCAGAATAATGGCCCCGTGGTCCAGATGCTCGTCTACAAAATGTACGGTGCAGCCGCTAACCTGCACTCCATAATCAAGAGCTTGTTGGTGCGCATCGAGCCCGGGGAAAGCAGGCAGCAGGGAAGGGTGAATATTTAAAATTTTTCCGGGGAACTGTTGCACAAACCACGGCGAGAGCAGCCTCATATATCCTGCCAGCACAACGAGTTCCACCCCGGCATCGCGGAGAGCTGCCACGACGTCGCGGTCGTGTTCCTCGCGCTTGCGCCCTTTGCTGGGCAACACTACGGTCTTCAGTCCACGTGAGTTGGATGCAGCAATTCCGGCGGCGTCCTCGCGATTGCTGATCACGATGGCAATCTCCGCCTTAAGTTTGCCGCTGCGGATGTTGTCGGCGATAGCGACAAAGTTGGAGCCGCGTCCGGAAATTAGTATGCCAAGTCGAGTCATTCAGTTTCAGAATATAGCCCAGCGCGTTTGTGCTCAAGGCATCGCGGGCCTTCACGCAAGGAATCTACCCTACAGGAGGGTTTGAAATGGCGAGTCGAGAGTTGGTACGCGACCCGGATGCCGCGCTCCGGCAGGAACTGATTGCTGGGCTCAACGGCGGTAACGCCCATGCGCGCTTTGAAGATGTGGTAGACAAATTCCCCACCAAACTTCGCGGCGAAAAAGCTGGATTACCCTACTCAGCTTGGCAGTTGCTGGAGCACATCCGCATCGCGCAGGATGACATTCTTCGCTTCTGCATGAACCACGACGGCAGCTACAAAGAGATGAAGTTTCCAAACGACTATTGGCCTAGGGCCGCCGTCCCTCCGGTTGCGAGTGCATGGGACAACTCAATCGCTTCCGTCGTGTCTGACCGGGATCGTATGGTGAAAATCGTCGGCGACCCGCGGTACAACCTCACCGCACCGTTCCCTTGGGCAGAAGGTCAAAACTTAGTCCGCGAGGCGATCCTTATGATCGACCACAATTCGTACCATGTCGGAGAGATATTGACTCTGCGTAGGTTACTGGGCATTTGGCCTGCCCGCTAAAACAACACTTGTGGCTGGAGGTTGTTGCAACCCCACGTTAGCCAAAAGAAGGCTAACATTGGCCACCTGAAATTCGTGCTTTTAGGTGTACTGGACTTTCCGCTCGCCCTTTACGATTCTGCCGATGACAAAGCCTTTTTCCCCGGCGCGGTCCAGAATGGTCTGTGCTTTTTTGAACTTTTTCGCCGGCACTACCAGGACCATGCCGATACCCATGTTAAAGGTACGCATCATTTCGGCCTGTTCGATATTTCCTATCTTTTGCATATGCTCGAAGATTGGCAATACCGGCCAACTTCCCATCTCTACCAGTGCACCTACGCCTTTGGGTAATACGCGCGGGAGGTTTTCTGTGATGCCGCCTCCGGTGATGTGCGCCATGGCACTGACCGCTTCTCCATCCACCATGCGTCGCATGATCGGCCAATAGCTTTTGTGCTGCTTCATCAGTTCGGAGCCGACCTTGCCCTTGATCTCGTTTACGTAGGTTTCCGGCGTGTAGCCCGCCACGGAGAACATCAGTTTGCGAGCCAGCGAATAGCCATTTGTATGCAATCCGGTCGAGGGCAACCCCATCAGCACATCGCCAATCTGCACGTCTTTGCCGGTGAGAATTTTCTCGCGCTCCACCGCCCCCACAATGAATCCAGCGAGGTCATATTCGCCATCGGGATAAAAGCCGGGCATCTCAGCAGTTTCGCCGCCGATGAGGGCGCAGCCGTTGTGTTTGCAGGCCTCGGTCAATCCGCTGATCACTTTCTCGGCGATCTCCAACTCGAGTTTACCCACGGCCAGGTAGTCCATAAAAAACAGCGGTGTGGCACCCTGCACGGCAATGTCGTTGACGCAGTGGTTCACCAGGTCGCCGCCGACGGTGTGATGTACGCCCATTTCGAATGCAAGCTTCAACTTGGTACCAACGCCATCCACGCTACTGACTAGTACCGGGTCGGTAAATTTTTTTTTGTCGATCTGGAAGAGCCCGCCAAAGCCGCCAATCTCACTGAGGACGTTCTTGTTGAACGTACGGTGCGCCAGGTATTTAATGCGCTGCTTGGTTCGATTTCCCTGCTCAATGTCTACGCCAGCGTCGGCGTAGGTCAGGCTCTTTGCTTCAATCTCTTCGGCCAAGGTAGTCACGTCCGTGGAGAAATTTCGAGGGGGTCCGCGAATCCAGATTGTAGCATTCACAGGGCAGAATAAGCCCGCCCTTTTTCCAGTGGTACAACGACCATTGGGGATTGCCTCAGTAAGGTCTTCGCTTCATACTCAATCTGTATGCTAGATTCGACAGTCACTGCGCGAACCACCGCAGTGCTGCGGCACTGACCCGGGGATCATGGCTCTCTTCGATTGGATATTCGTTGTGTTCGGTGCTGCAGTAGCTGTTGGCGGAAGCTGGATTCAGCTCCACCCGGAGCACGTCATCCCACGTCAATCAGGGCCGAATCGATCTTCGAACTGGCAACTCGATCCGGCAGCCATTTCGCAAATTCGCCTGCTTGGCGCCTGTTTTCTCTTCATGGGAACCTCTTTCACCTTGCAGATGACCATCATTCTCACCCACCTGCCCTGGTGGACTGGCGCACTGAGCGGTCTGGTCACGGCGAGCGTGGTTGTTGCCTTGGTGCGGGTCAGAATCGGGCGCCAGCAGCCAAAGGGGCGCAGTTCCATCCATCAGACCCTTATGCCTAAAAAAGTCCTCGAACTGCGCTAACTGGCCAGACGAATTCACTATCTGAGTGTCTCTCCTGTGCTACGCTTTTTGCCCGAGGATCTGCTGCGGCGAACCGGGGAGCGTCTCTTGAAACCAGGAAAAGTATTCGCGGTGGTGAGTGTGTGCTGTCTCTTATGGAGTTCCTGTGGTGGCGGTTCCAATAGTTCCGCTCCTCAAGGCAGTCTGGCAAACGGAAACTGGTACATCACGGCGACGTCAACGGTCGCGCCAGCCATTAGCCTTACGATGGATGCGAGCCTGGGACAAGACAGCAGCGGTATAGCCATCGACATGCACGTGGCTAATTCTGCCTGTTTTGATTTTGCCAGCGACCTCGTGACATTAACCGGTGTTTTTACCGGCACAGGCGGTTCGTTAATTCTTACATCAGCGCCGGTGCGCAGCCAGGTCATTACCGTAACCGCAGACGGGTCAGGGAACAGTTTTGCAGGGACGTATGCAATCACAGGAGGTTGTGCAGGCGGAGATCACGGAACGATTGCGGCGACATTTGTGCCATCTCTAAGTGGAACATGGACAGCGAGCTTTGCTTCGGGAAGCACAACAACAACGATCACGGCAACTTTGGTCCAAGCCGCAGTAGCAAACATAAACGGGCGATTCCCATTGACGGGATCCCTGGTGTTTTCCGGATCACCCTGCTCTACGGGAGGAACAGTCATCTATCCGAGCGTGTTGGGCGACGTTTCATCGGTTTCAGGAAACAGCGTAAGCGTGGTTGCGACTACAAACGATATTGGAGGAGGTCAGGGATCGTTGGCATTTACCGGAACAATCCCGAACCCATCCACCGCCACGGCCACAACGGGCGGTTATGTGGTGCTAAGCGGGATTTGTGGGGGAGAGTCGTTCAACGTTCAATTCAACAAACGGTAAATTCTGCGCACCCTGCCGTTGCTCGACATCGTGGGCTCCCACTCAGGCCAGAAGAATGGGAGCCAGATTACGACAGCGCGCCGTTGCATCTAGGCCGCTTTTTGTGCCCATGGATCGATCACTACCTTCACGCAGTGATCTTCCTTGTTGACGAAGGTTTTGTACATCTCCGGTACGTCCTCTAGTGCCACACGATGCGTGATGAGGAAACTGGGATCGATTTCGCCCTTCTCCACCCGCTCCAGCAGCGGTTGCAGATAGCGGATCATGTTGGTCTGCCCGCCACGTATGGTCAGACCTTTTCCGAAAGCCGCACCGAACGGGAATTTGTCGATGAAGCCTGCATACACTCCCGGCACGGAAACCACACCGCCCTTGCGGCACGACTGGATGGCCTGCCGAAGCACGTTTGCGCGTTCGGCCTGGAGATTTACCTTCTGCTTGGCTGAGTCGATGTAGTAGTCAATCGAGTGTCCATGTGCTTCCAGACCGACAGCGTCGATGCAGGCGTCCGGCCCCCTGCCTCCGGTTAAATCCTTCAGGGTCTCCACCAGATCCTCAACCTGCGAGTAGTCCAGAACCTCCGCTCCCGCCGCTTGCGCCAATTGCAGACGGTCGGGGAAGCGGTCGATGGCGATTACGCGTTCGGCCCCCAGTAGAAATGCCGAGCGAATGGCAAATTGACCCACGGGACCGCATCCCCAGATCGCAATAACCTGCCCCGGTTCGATGTTGCACTGTTCCGCTGCCTGGTAACCGGTTGGGAAAATATCGGAGAGAAAGAGCACCTTCTCGTCGTCCAGTCCTTGGGGGATTTTGATTGGACCTACATCGGCAAATGGCACTCGCGCGTATTGCGCCTGGCCTCCGGCATATCCGCCGTACAGGTGCGAATAGCCGAACAATGCGGCCGAATTATGACCGTACATCGCCTCCAGCATGGCCGCATTCGGGTTGGTGTTATCACAAGCGGACCACGTAGCGTGCTTGCAGTAGAAACACTCGCCGCAGCAGATGGTGAAGGGAACCACAACTTGGTCACCCACCTTCAATTTCTTCACTTCGTTTCCCACCTCGACCACTTCGCCCATGAATTCATGGCCTACGATATCGCCTTGCTCCATGGTTGGAATGTATCCGTTGTAAAGGTGCAAATCGGAGCCGCAAATGCCTGAACGCGTGATGCGCACAACACAATCGCGGGGATTTAGAATTCTCGGGTCGGGCACGTGCTCCACTCGCATGTCTCGCTTACCGAACCAGCAAACAGCTTTCATGGCAAACTCCCATTCATCGTTTAAGTTAAGAGGAATAAAGTTCTCGGTCTGGACCTTGACTGCCCGGAGCTTAATCTCCAGTTGCCCAGGGTCGCGTGTCGGCCGTTCTACGGACGTGCCTTGGAGTACCAGATTCATTGACAGCTTTCATCATGCGCACAAAGGCGGTCCGTCGTCCGTGCGGCTGCCCCTCGGTGGTACACACCTCACCGGCCTCCAGCAGTTGCTTCAGGCGGCGCATGTCTTCGCGAACCTGCGTTCCAGGATCTCGTCCGAAGACATGAGCGGCGATCGCCCCTCCGCGGCCAGCAGGAGGCGCATAGTCCATCGCTATAGTGATCTCAGTACCGCCGTGGTAGTTGCTGGCAGGGAGAAACTCCACCGCCCCGCGATTGGGAATCAGTGCACCGGGCAATGACTCCCATATGAGATAGCGGTTTGGTTCTTCTTCCACAATCCGTGCGTCCCACTCAATTTCGATTCCCAGCGGAGCTTGCGCTACCCAGCGCGAGGTGCGTTCGCTGGTTACCCTGACTTGTTTTAGGTGATGCATGAATTTAGGGAGATTTTCGATGTTGCGAAAATAGCTGAATACCTGGTCGACCGGACGGTTGATGGTAAAACTGCGCTCCACGTGCACTGTCCCAGACGTCACAGCACGGCGGATCCCGCGCAAAGCGAGAAGGCTTCCTGCAGCGGCCAGTGCTGTCCCGCCCAAATTCTTGCGGGATACGCCGTAGACAGCCAGCGCACCTCCGGCGACGATACTTCCGAGATGGCTGCCTGTCTCCTTCCACGATTGTCGCCGGCCATTGTTGTTCCAGTGTTCGTGACCAGGCAAGGTACTGCTTTCCGCAAGTGCACGTTGGGGAAAATCAAACTGCGGCATGTTTGCGCGCCTCACATGTTGAAATTGGTATCTTTTTTTGGGATGCTCCGCCCTGGAGATGAGTTGCGGTGATTCGAGAATCGTGGGAAGTCGCTCCATGAACGGCTGATGAGCTGCAGGGTTTCCTATGCCCGCTGCTTAGGGGGAGCTCTGTAAGGCTCTCAAAACGGGAATAACCCACTGGCGGCGCGAGAAGGCAATTTCCATGTACCCCCACTTCCGGTGTAGGATTCTGGGCGAATACTCCGGATTCGAAGGTGACTCATGAGCCCAATTGGTAAACTACCGATTTCCAACGTCAGTCCCGCTCATGATGTTTTGAGAGCGGATCGCAATCCACTCGATCCAATTTTCAGCCCCACAAGCGTGGCGCTGATCGGGGCCAGTGAACGCGCCGGTTCGGTAGGTCGCAACGTACTCTGGAATCTGATCAGCAGTCCCTTCGGCGGTACCATTTACCCGGTCAACCCCAAGCGCAGCAACATCCTGGGAATTCGCACTTACAACTCGTTGCAGACGCTGCCTGAAATTCCCGATCTCGCCATCATCTGTACCCCGGCTGAAGGTGTTCCCGCCCTGCTTCGCGAATGCGTGGAACTCGGCGTGCCCGGTGGAATCGTCATCTCAGCCGGCTTCAAGGAAACCGGCGAAGCCGGCCAGCGGCTTGAAGATGAAATCATGCACACCATTCGAGGCCGAATGCGGATCATCGGCCCGAACTGCCTTGGCGTGATGAACCCGGTGCTCGGACTGAATGCGACATTTGCAAACGCGATGGCGCGGCCCGGCAACGTAGCATTCATCAGCCAGAGCGGTGCACTGTGCACGGCTGTTCTTGACTGGTCAATGAGTGAAAACGTCGGCTTCAGCGGCTTTGTCTCCATCGGCTCCATGCTGGATGTCAATTGGGGCGATCTGATCGATTATTTCGGCAACGATCCGCGCACCCATTCCATCGTGATTTACATGGAGTCCATTGGCTCCGCGAGTGCCTTCCTCTCAGCCGCTCGCGAGGTCTCGCTTAACAAGCCGATCATTGTCATCAAGGCTGGACGCACCGCCGCCGCTGCCCGGGCCGCGGCCTCCCACACCGGATCCCTGACTGGCTCAGACGATGTACTGCAGGCGGCATTCCGCCGGGTCGGAGTTTTGCGCGTCAACTCGATCGCGGAAATCTTCTACATGACCGAGGTGCTTTCGAAGCAGCCGCGTCCCAAGGGCAACCGGCTCTGTATTGTGACCAACGCGGGAGGGCCCGGCGTGCTTGCCACAGACGCGCTGATCCAGGGCGGCGGCGAACTTGCCGAAATATCCGCCGAGAGCATGAGTGCGTTCAACGCCATCCTGCCCGCCGCGTGGAGCCACGCCAATCCCGTGGACATTCTTGGTGATGCCGAACCCGAACGCTACGCCAAATCTCTTCAGATTGCAGCAAAGGACCCGAGCATCGACGGCATGCTGGTCATCATGACGCCGCAAGGCATGACGAATCCGAGCCTCATTGCCGATCAGTTGAAGCCCTATGCCAAGGGACTTGGAAAGCCCGTGCTGGCCAGTTGGATGGGTGGCGAAACGGTCGCTCATGGCCATGAGATTCTCAACAAGGCGGGAATCCCCAGCTTCAATTATCCCGATACCGCCGTTCAGGCATTCAATTACATGTGGCGCTACTCCTATAATTTGCGGGGATTATATGAGACGCCGTTACCCAATGCAGCCTCGTTCCACCCCGACCGCCTCCGTGCCTCGGAGATCCTTTCTACAGTACGAAACAGCGACCGAACCATTTTGACCGAGTACGAATCGAAGAAGCTGCTTGAGTCGTATGGCATCCGAAGCGTTCCAACCGAGATTGCCGCGAGCGAAGATGCCGCTGTCGAAGCCGCGGGCATCATCGGGTATCCGGTGGTCCTCAAACTCCACTCCTTCACAATCACCCACAAGACCGACGTCGGCGGAGTCATTCTCAATCTTCCTGATGAAGCCAGTGTGCGTCGCTCGTTCTCACAGATACGTAACAACGTGGAGTCCAAAGCCGGGCCAGGGCACTTCCAGGGCGTCACGGTTCAACCTTTCGCTAAGCAAGAAGGCTACGAACTCATCCTCGGCTCCTCGCTTGATCCTCAATTCGGTCCCGTACTCCTCTTCGGCACCGGAGGCCAGCTCGTCGAAGTTTTCGAGGACCGCTCACTAGCCCTGCCTCCGCTGAATACCACGCTCGCCCGCCGCATGATGGAGCAGACCCGCATCTACAAGGCCCTGAAAGGTGTGCGTGGCCGCAAGGCTGTCGATTTGGCCGCCCTGGAAGAACTGATGGTCCGCTTCAGCGATCTTGTCATCGAAAACCCGGCGATCATCGAAATTGACATCAACCCGGTACTCGCGTCTCCAGAAAGGCTCCTCGCTCTCGATGCGCGAGTCGTTGTGCATGACAAGAGTGTGCCCGATGATCAGCTTCCGCATTCTGCAATCCGTCCATACCCGGCGCAGTATGTCGCCGGCTGGACGATGAAGGATGGCGAAGAAGTCATGATCCGTCCCATTCGTCCCGAGGATGAGCCGCTCATGATCGAGTTCCATAAGAAACTGAGTGAACGCAGCGTGTACCTGCGCTACTTCCAGCCCTTGAAGCTGACCCAGCGTACCGCGCACGAGCGCCTGACCCGCATCTGCTTCATCGATTACGACCGCGAAATGGCCCTGGTGGTGGAGCGTAAGCACCCCGATGGTTCGCCCGATATTATTGCCGTAGGCCGTCTCAGCAAAATTCACGGGCGTCCCGAGGCAGAACTCGCTGGACTGGTGCAAGACGAGTTTCAAGGCAAGGGACTTGGCGTCGAACTCTATCGCCGCCTCATCCAGGTGGCGCGCGACCAGCGTCTCCACAAGGTTCACTCCAACATGCTTGGCGAAAACAAAGAGATGCAGCACCTCTGCAAGAGGATGGGTTTCCATCTCAGCGCCCCAGACTTGGAGGATAACCTCGTACTTGCCGAACTCACGTTGTAGGTTTGAAGGATGGAAAACAAGAGCCGTCGGGTGCCCCAGGTTCGCGCCGCTCCTTTGTGGCGATAACCTGGGGTGTCAACACGCCCACTTCTGCAAGTCCTTATAGTTGTGATTGCTCCATCTTCCGCGCTGAACCTTGCACCGAGAGGCTGCGGCTGAACCCATGAGAATTCTTCGCGTGCTCTTCGTAGTTTTTCTCCTCGCTACTGTGCTGGCTGCGCAACCTGCGCCCGTGCATCGCACACGTGTGGCCCTTGCGCTCTCCGGCGGCGGAAGCCTCGGCCTGGCGCACATCGGAGTTCTGCAATATTTTGAAGAGCATCACATCCCGGTCGATGCCATCGCAGGAACCAGCATGGGCGGTATCGTCGGAGGACTGTACGCCACCGGTCATACGCCTTCCGAAATCGAAGCGTCCTTTGCCAATGCAGGTTGGGACGAATTGTTGCGTGCACAACCGAGTTACAAGGATCTGCCTATCCAGGCAAGAGAGGATCGAGCCCGTTATCCGGGCGACCTCGTTCTGCGTCTCGGTCAGGGCCTCGCGCTTCCTGCTGGACTAAGCACGGCCGAATCCCTTGATTTATTTTTTTCGCACCAAGTCCTCGCCTATTCCGCAGTGAATGATTTCGGACAACTTCCCACGCCATTCCGCTGCGTCGCCACGCAGCTTGAGACCGGAGAACTCTTCGTTCTCCGTCGCGGCAATCTCGGGCGCGCGCTTCGTGCCACGATGTCTGTGCCTGGGATATTTACTCCGGTGGAGTGGGAAGGGCACCTGCTGGTGGATGGCGGCTTGGTGGATAATCTCCCGACCGATGTAGCCCGCGACATGGGCGCCGATGTTGTAATCGCCGTTCACTTCAGCACACCGGTACCGCCGATACGCCAGCTTCGGTCGCTGCCCAATGTGTTGACCCAAGCCGTCTCCGTTGCCGTATCGGTGACCGAGCGCGAGAACCTGCGCAGCGCCGACCTTGTCCTTGCACCATCGCTGGTGGGCATTGGCGGCATCGACTACAAGCATGCTCGCGAACTCGTCGAACGCGGCTACCAGGCTGCCGCCCAGAAACAGCGTTTTCTCGCCACCCTGGCTCTTAATGATGACGACTGGATGGTCTTTCAGGCCGAACGACGCAGTCGCATGAAGCAGCCTCCTTCACAGGCTACGCGGTTGATCGCGCACTCCACCGATCCAACGCTGGCCCGGCGCGCGCAAACGGAACTCAACCGCGCTGGTGCTCCACTGTCACTTGCGCAGATCGAGCACGAGCTTTCGACGCTCGTTGCCTCGGCAGCATTACCTGGCGCTTTCTATCAATTGGGACCGACGCAGCTCGATTCAACCCAGCCACAGGCCATCACGGCGGACGTTGATCCGCGCTCCGGCAGCCAGTTCTTCATCCGTCCTTCGCTGCAACTTGCAGTTGCCAACGGAGAGCCCACACGCGGAGCGCTTTTGGGCTTTGCTACTTACCTTCCGCAGGACGCCTATCGCGCCCGTTATCGGGTGCAGTTTGCCATTGGCTACAGTCCTCAACTCACCGCGGAATACGAGCATCCGCTGGCCTCCACACACTGGTTCTGGTCTCCGTCGCTTGTTCTGCAGCGTCAGAACAGCGCCACCTACAGCGGCAGCCAGCACTTCACCCACTGGCAGGATACGTACTCCACCGCCTTCGACCTTGGCTACGATCGTGGTCAGCGATTCCGCGTTCGAGTTGGTGTTGAGGCCGGGTATGATCAACTCTCCAGCCGCCAGCTTCTTGGTGCGCGTCCTGTCGGCGATGGAGCAATCCTCGCTCCGCGCCTGCGGGCAGAATGGAACAACCTCGACCAGCCATCCCTGCCCACTCACGGCGCATTGTTTTCGTCCTCGATTACCGCCCGCTATCGCGCTGCTGAAAGTCGCACGGTTCCGCTTGCGCAGGTTTCAATGGAACAGAATTTCCCATTGGTTGCGGGAACTTTCAGCGCTTCGCTTACGGCTGCTTCCAGCTTCGGTGTTGCGCCCAATTACTTTGATCTGTTTTCCCTCGGAGGTCCAAGTGACCTTCGCGCCTTCCGCTTTCAGCAGTTCCATCCATCGTCCTACGTGTTGGGAACGCTGGCCTATCGCATGCCTTTCCGCGATCTGAAGGTCTTCGGTCAGCGTCCGCAGATTGGGGCGTGGTATGGCTCAGCCGGGCTTACGCAGCCCTTGCAGAGATGGCAAAACGCACAGAGCGGTTCGCTCGGAGTGCTGATGACCTCGCCGCTTGGGGTAGTCACCTTCGCCATTGGACGGACTAGCGATAACCAGACACGGGCGTGGATTAGCGTAGGAAGGCCGTGGTAGTGTGTTTGGAGATTTGAAGAGCGACTGCAATGTTCTTTTCGGCAGAAATAACGCTTCGCGTTATAACGTAAGTGAGTGGAGTATTGTAGGTGCCCGACGCGACTGAAGCGTGTGACCCTCTCAAGGAGGAAATAGCATGAAATGCCTGCTCTGCAATTCTGACGCCCCAGAATTGGGACGAGCTCATGATGGTGTCGATGCAATTCGCGGTAAATGTCCGAAGTGCGGTTCTTATGAGATATCAACAAGTGCCTATTCATCGGAGTGGGAACCTGCTGACTGGAAACGACTGTTATCCGTTTACTGCCAGCGGTGGCATTTGGAACATATGGAACCCGCCAAGATGAACTCTCAGAACCTACAGGATTGCATCGACAAGGCAGGCGATTACGAAGCTGGAGAGCGCATTCACCAAAGCTTGAAGTGAGGCAGGCATTGGATCAAAACTTCTTAGGGGAACAGATGGCTGGAAAATTGAAAGACAAATTGCCCCCGAACGCGGTGCATCCGGGGGGTAGTTCTGCGGGAAGAATTTATGGTTCCGATGGGGCTGACTTCCACTGAGTTGGCGAGCCACCTGCACATTTCGGTGCCGCGGGTGAATGATATTGTGCGCGAACGGCGCGCCGTCACCGCCGATACGGCGATACGCCTGGCCCGCTACTTCGGGACATCGGCAAAGCTGTGGATGAATCTGCAGTGTGAGTACGATCTGAACTTGGCTGCTGCTAACCGGGATATTCGGAAAATCAAGCCTCGCAAAGCGGCGTAGGCGAAGCACAGGCACCAATAATTCCTCGACTTTTCACGCTTATTGTCCGCTCATAAATGCCTGCTCGCTTCGGCAGAGCCAAGTGGCTTTCGCCCAAACTAATGCCATAGCAATCAGGCCCGCGCTGGTATCCAGCGCTACATCCGACCAACTCCCGCTACGGCTCGGAATGCTCATCTGATGCAGTTCGTCAGCGGTGGCAACCGCGAAGGTGCAAAACACCGCGAGCACGGCCCACTCCGTGCGCCACCACATTCGCAGCACGTGTACCCTGCCTTGCAACGAGCGCTTATATTCGTGTTGCAGCCAGTAGGTACCGCGCAGCAGCAGCAGCCAGCATAAGCACAGCAGCGCATAGCCGATCATGTGTCCGCTCTTGCGGAATACCAAGTTCAGCAGGTCCAGTTGTCGTCCGGAAAGATGCACTCCCAGCCAGAGCAGCAATTGTCGCAAATGACCGGCTGTGTGCGCGCCGGACAGCGCATCTGTGGACTCCAATTTAATCAGCGTCAGCATCACCAACAAGGGAAGCCAGTAGTGCCAGAACAGCTCTCGTGCGTGCTTCAATCGCCTTCCCTCATTCCAGTGGACGGCTTCGTCCACCGTGCTGTTCTCCAATTCGTCGAGGCCGGCAATCTTACTCCGCCCGATAGTTTGGAGCCTCACGCGTAATGGTCACGTCGTGGACATGGCTTTCTTTTAATCCTGCGCCAGTGATGCGAATGAAGCGTGCCTTGTGTTGCATTTCCTCAATCGATTTGCAACCCACGTATCCCATTCCACTGCGCAAGCCACCCACCAGTTGGAAGATCATCATTGCCACTGTGCCCCGGTAGGGAACGCGACCTTCAATGCCTTCCGGAACCAGCTTTGCCAAGCGATTTCCTGCTTCCACTCCTGAGTCGATCCGTCCGTGCGATTCCGCGGGCGCGGGATCGTCCAGGCTCTGGAAGTAGCGTTCGCTGGAGCCGTGTGCCATCGCGCCCAGCGAGCCCATGCCGCGATAAGCTTTGAAAGTGCGGCCCTGGTACAGAATGGTTTCTCCCGGACTCTCCTCGGTGCCTGCCAGCAGAGATCCCACCATCACTACGCTTGCTCCGGCGGCGATTGCCTTTGAGATGTCGCCCGAATACTTCACTCCGCCATCAGCGATGATCGGTACTCCGGCCTCGCGCGCCGCTCGTGAAGCCTCGGCGATTGCGGTGATCTGCGGAACGCCCGCGCCGGTCACCACGCGTGTGGTGCAGATCGAACCCGGTCCAATGCCCACCTTCACACCGTCTGCGCCGCAGGCAATCAGTTCCTTCGCGCCATCGTAGGTGGCAACGTTACCGGCCAGCAAATTCACGCTTGGCATCGCATGCCTGATGGTCTTGATTGCCTCCAGCACCCGCGTCGAATGTCCATGCGCGCTGTCGATGGCCAGCACGTCACATTTCAATCGGACCATCTCCTGGGCCCGCTCAAGAAAGTCGCCGGTAGCGCCGATTGCCGCGCCTACCAGCAGGCGGCCCTGCTCGTCTTTCGCCGCGCCTGGGTATTTCAACTTCTTCTGGATATCCTTGACCGTGATCAAACCCTTGAGTTCATAGTTGTCATCCACCACCAGCAGTTTTTCCACTCGGTGTTGGTGCAAAATCAACTCCGCCTGCTCCAGAGTCGTGCCCACTGGAACCGTGATCAGGTTCTCCTTGGTCATGATCTGCGAAATAGGAATGTCAGTACGCGTCTCAAATCGCAGATCGCGATTCGTGAGAATTCCCACCAACTTTTTGCCCTTCGTCACAGGCACGCCGCTAATGCGGTATCGCCGCATCAGATCCAGGGCGTCGCTGATCTTGCGCTCCGGTTCAATCGTAATCGGATCCACGATCATTCCGCTCTCGGAGCGCTTCACCTTGTCGATTTCACCTGCCTGCTGCTCAATTGAAAGATTTCGATGAACAATCCCCAATCCACCTTGTTGTGCCAAGGCGATCGCCATCCGCGATTCCGTTACGGTATCCATCGCGGCGCTGATCACTGGAATGTTTAATCGAATGTTACGGGTTAATTGAACCTGGGTGTTGACTTCGGCCGGAACTACGTCTGATCTCGCAGGTAACAGCAAAACGTCATCGAAGGTCAGAGCCTCAGGAACCGGAAAGTTAATCATTAGGCTTGTCCGAGAAGGAAAAGGAGTTCATACAGCATTGTATGAACTCCGAACGTAGTGATGCAAACCCAGCGCGTCCGAATCGTTATAGCTGCCATAAAAATTTCCGATTTCCCATATCTCAAACTTGGGCGCATTCTGGTGTCATAGAAGTTTTGCAGTACCAAACCTCTACGCTCAACGCAATCAAAAGTGTTCCTCCAATGCTCCTCCTTGGCGGGTGAGAATCGGCGACGCCGCGTCTCTCCAGCCTCATTTTTCGACAGGAGCATTTCAGCCCAGAAAGGACTTCTACTGCTTGACTGTTTTCTGGTCCTTAGCCGTTTGGCTGGCCCGCTCAGCGTCCAGGCCATGGGTAGGATCTTTGTGGAACAATTTTCGTGAAATGTCAGGCCAAAACTCCTGGAACATCGCGCCGAATGCGCCTTCGGCAGTCACAATCATGCCATTCGAGATGGTAAGTCCGACGCCCGAGTTGCTGCCTGGGTAGTAGAGGTTCGAAATAGCACCCGACGCTATATTTCCCGCCACGTTGGAGTAGTTTGGCTCCCACTTCCCGGTATTGTCGTGTTTGCAGATGAAGGCCGCGGCTGCCGCATACAGCAGGCGGTGAGCGGTGCTCCCGTGGCCCAGGCGAAAATATCGGGGATCCTGATGCAAGAGCGCCGGCAGGATGCCATTGCCGATCATGTTGCTATCGAAGGTGTCCAGGTAGGCTGCCCCGGCTCTTTGTCCATAGCCTTTGATCCCCCATCCAAAGTTCACATCGTTATCCACCTCGTGGTAGCCAGCAACCAGGAATGCCGCCGCAAAAGTCATGGGGTCAATAGAGGATCGGAAGGCAAGGCGTATTTTCTGCCCCCCGGTTAGCGAAACCGCGTCACTGCGATAACTGACGTTGAACGACGGCAAGACACCTAACACCCTCTGTTGAGTCTGCTCCTTGAGCTGCTTCTCAGCTTTTTCATGCTGAGATTGTTCCTGCTGAGTGGAGGGTGGCGTGGCGGAAGGTTGAGGTGAAGGTGTTTGGGGGACGGAATCTGCTTGCCCTGGATTGCTCTGAGCTGGATGCGTGGTCTGCTGGGCCGCTGCTTCCTGTGCGTCCGCTGCCATCCGGGGCCAATTAACCACGGAAGTCTCTACCGAACCGCGCCAGTGCGAGTCCGGTGCGTCGACAACTTGCGCCGCCAGCGGCGCGGCTAACCCGATAGCCGCCAGCGTCAGCAGCCAGATACTTGCAGTCTTCACAGAAAAGCTCCAGTGGTCCGGCGAATTGGACAAGGAATAAAGCTTTATTTTATCGTGCGTTCCGCTCCAGTCGACAATCTGCGTCGCGAGACGGAATCTTTTCCTCGGCGATGGATATCAAATCTTCGGAATCGGATGAAGACATACGAGGGCGTGTGGCGGACCGCGATCGCCGGTTTCCGGCTGTCATTAGGTTGTATTCCTTACCTTAGCGGCGCTATACTCTGAGGTGGTAGTTGCGGAAGTGTTTCCGTCCGTGTTCATGGGGTAAGCCGGTGTGAGAGCCGCGGCGGATACTTGTGGCCCGCATTCCTGATCTATTTCCTGTCCATTTGCGCTAATGGCGAAGGCAGGCAGCCGTCAGGCCTGTTAGGGAGACTACGGTCCCAGTTGGCGTTGAGTAAGGCGGCCTGATCGCTGCGGAGTTTTTTTAAAGCATGGCATTTGCGCTCGATAAAGTTCGTGAGATCTCCGAAAGAGTTGCTCAGTCCAACGGGTTGATCCTCTGGGACCTTGAGATGAAGGGGAGCGGTGCAACTCGCACTCTACGCATCTATATCGATAAGATACCCGAGGGCGTGACTCACGAAGACTGTGCGGCGTATAGCCGCGAGGTCGCTACTATTTTTGACGTCGAAGATGCAGTTCCCGGTGCTGCTTACCTGCTGGAGATTTCTTCCCCCGGGCTTGACCGCAGGCTCTTCAAGCCTGAGCACTTCGAGCAGTTTACTGGCAGTCTGGTGAAGTTCAGCACGCGTGATCTGGTGAACGGCAATCGCCATTTTGAGGGTCGTCTGGTTAGCTTTTCCGGCGGAAGTCTTACGGTCGATCTCGACCAGGTGGGCAGTCGCAAAAAGGCAAAGGCTCAGGGTGCTGGAGTTGTTGTAGTGCCTTACTCAAATATTGAGAAGGCGAGCCTGGTGCCAGAGTTCTAGTTCGCAGAGTTCACCAGCGCGGCTTCGCACCGCGTGCAACGTCAACAAAGTGGTTCCGGCGCGAGTCCGGGCAGGGCAGAATTCAACCGGGGCGCGGCCCCGCATACGTTAAGGTGGCATGAGAATATGGCAAGTGAACTTTATAACGTGATCGACGCGTTGAGCCGCGAGAAGGGGATCAACCCCGACATCGTCGTTTCCGCTGTTGAAGACGCCATCGTTGTCGCCACGCGCAAGTTCTACAAGACGCAGGAGAGCCTGCGCGCCGTGCTTGATCGTGAGACCGGCGCAATCCGCGCGTACTCTGTCAGGGAGATTCTTCCCAGTGAGGACGACATCGAGGATCCGCAGATTCAGATTTCCCTCGAAGAAGCGCTCAAGATCAGCGACGACGCCGTGGTTGGCGGTGAGTTGCTCCAGGAGAAGTCCATCGAGGGACTCGGGCGAATTGCCGCTCAACTTGCTAAGCAGGTCATCTTCCAGAAAGTGCGTGAAGCTGAGCGCGACACGGTCTTCAATGAGTACCATGGCCGCGTAAATGAAGTTGTGAACGCGACCGTCAAACGAATCGAAGGTCCGGATTTCATCTTCGATCTCGGTAAGGCAGAAGCGCGCATGCCTCGCAAGGAACAGTCGAAACTTGAATCCTTTGCGGTGGGCGAGCGTGTTCGCGTTGTGATCACCCGAGTCGAGAAGGCCACCAAGGGGCCGGGCGTCATTGTCTCGCGCGCCGCTCCGGAATTGGTTTCAAACCTCTTCCAGACCGAGGTTCCGGAGATTTATGACGGCACCGTGGTTATCCGTGCCATTGCCCGTGAAGCTGGCGAGCGCACCAAGATCGCCGTCATGTCGCGCGATAAGGACGTCGATGCAGTAGGCGCATGCGTCGGCATGAAGGGTATGCGGGTTCAATCCATTATCCGCGAACTGCGTGGCGAGAAGATCGACATCATCGAATATCATGACGATGCCGTCGGCTTCGCGGAGAAAGCTCTGCAACCCGCCAAGGTCTCCCGTGTCTCCATTGTGGACAGCAAGGAGAAGCACCTCGAAGTCATTGTGGATGACACTCAACTCTCTCTTGCCATCGGCAAGAAGGGCCAGAATGTCCGCCTCGCTGCCAAGCTTTTGGGCTGGAAGATCGACATCAAGAGCGAAGAGGAGAAGCGTCAGGAAGTCGAACAGCAGATGAATTCGCTGGTCGGCAACTCGGCTACCTCGCTCGAAAACATTGCAGCTGAACTTGGCGATCCGGTTCTGGAGAAACTGACAAATGCTGGTATTACCAGCGTTGAGTCACTTGCGGATATGACTCCTGAAGAACTGGAGGCTATCCCCGGCATCGGTCCCGAGACGGTCGAAAAGATCTCTGTTGCAGTCAATAATTATTTTTCCCGGTTGGAGTCAGCGGATCTGGCTGCTGATGCAGGTACTGACGAAGTTGATTTCAGCTCGGAAACTCTGCCGGCTACCGAGTCCGATGTCGATCCGGAAGCAACTTTGCCAGCTGAGACCGAGAATCAGCATTTGGATGAACCGGTAGATTTAAACGCAGTAGCTGACAGCAAGAATGCTCCTACAGTGGCTGAGGATGAAGTTCATAACCATGGTGAGCATCCGGGCGGGCAAGACATCGACCCGGGCAACAAGTAACGCGCGGGGTTGTGGCCTTGCGGCCGCGCCCGCGCCAGCTTCTTTTCGGAAGCCAGTTTCTGGGCTGCTTCGGCAAATGCCCAGGCAAACGCAGCATGGAATGCCTTCTCATCGAAGGCTCTCCAGTCAGGTAGCAGCACCGCGCTGAGGCGCAGCCTTACCGTTCCGGGCAAGTGGAGCGTTAGGCATAAGGAAATGAACGGCGGATGAAGATTCGAATTAACGATCTGGCTCGCGAGCTGGAAGTAAAAAGCAAACAGATTCTCGACGTTCTTATCAAAGTTGGCGTTACGGAGAAGAAGACCCACTCCAGTTCCGTCGAAGTCGATGAGGCCGAAAAGGTTCGGAAGTATTTACGTGAGTCCAGCGGCGCACATGCACGTCATCGCACCGGCGGCGAAGAGTTTCGTCCCAAAATCGATCTCTCGAAGATCTCGAAGCCCGGCGACGCACTCAAGGCAATTCTGGCGCGTAAAGAGCAGTCTTCTGAAGCGGCTTCCCCCGTCCGCCCACCGGTGCCTCCGCCGCCTGCACCGCCGAAAGCCATTGTCAATAAGCCTGCTGCTCCGCGACCAGCACCGCCCGCCGCCCCAGTTGTCCCGGAGCGCACTCCGCGTTTTGTAACGCCGGAGTCGGTCGCCCAGCGTTCTCCGCGGATTGAGCCGCCTAAGGCTCCTGCTGCGGTTGTGCCTGCAGAGATTTCCGCGCCGCACGCTGACGCTGCACCACCCGTTGCCGCTGCCCCGCCTGCTGCGGCCGCGCCGCCCGTTGCTGTGCCGCCGGTTGCTGCTGCACCGCCTGCGCCTCCCGCGGAGACTCCAAAAGTTGCCGTTCCGGAGGAAGTTGCTACTCACGCCGCTGATTCGGCCGCTGAGCCGGTGGCCGACGCCCCGGTGAGCGCTCCAGTGTCGGAACCCTCGGCTGCCCCGGTCGCAACGGCTCTTGAGACGCCTGCTGCGGCTCAAGGCACCCCCGCTGTGACTCAACCACCGGCCAAGCCCGCTGGACATAAGCCTCCGGTTGGCCGTTCAGCAACTGGACAAACCGCTGCTCCGCCCGCCCGCCGCATGATTGTGCCGCAGACTGGCCCGCGTCCGGTTTATCTTGCGCCTCCGCCTCCGCCCGCTCGAGTTCCACCGCCGCCCTCGTCAATGGGAAATCGCACTGGACTGCCTGTTCGCGGGCAGCCTATTTTCCAGCGTCCACGGCCCGGACAGAATGGTCCCAGTGGCCCCGCTGGCGCTCCTAACGCTAATGGTGTTGCAGGTGCGCCCGGTGCGCGTCCGCCTTTCCGTCCCGGCGAACGTCGCCCCATGCATCCTACGCGCACCGCTCCCGTCCCAGGTGGACGTCCGCCGATGGCAGGACGGCCTGGAATGGGTACACGGCCTGGTGGCCCGCCTCGTCCTGGTGGTCTGCTTGGTGGTGCTGCCGCTGGTGCTCCACCTCCCGGAGCCGCTCCGCGCCCCGGCGCACGAGTAGGCGCCCCTGCCCGCCGTCCTGGCCAGCGTTATCAAGGCCCACGCGGCAAGCAGGAAGGGCCAATGAAGGGCTTCACGCCGCCACCCCGACTTTCGCTCAGTAATGAGCCGATGCCGATCACGCGTGCGATTACGATTTCGGAAGGCGTCAGCGTAAAAGATCTCGCTGAGAAGCTAGGTATCCGCGCCAAGGACCTCATTGCGCGTCTGTTGGCTCGCGGCGTTTTCGCCACGATCAATCAGACTCTCAGCGAAGACCTAGCTAAGGACATGGCCCGCCATTTCGGAGCCGAGAGCTCGGTCATCAGCTTCGAGGATCAGATTCAGCAGGATTATGATGCGCAGGCCATTGAACAGGAGAACGAGGCGGTTTTCAATACTGTCACGCGTCCTCCCGTGGTCACCATCATGGGTCACGTCGATCACGGCAAAACCAGCCTGCTCGATGCGATTCGCTCTACCAGTGTGGCCGAAGGCGAAGCTGGCGGCATCACTCAGCACATCGGCGCCTACAAGGTAAAAATCACAGACACGAACTCGCCGGCTTTTGGACGCGAGATCGTCTTTCTGGATACCCCTGGTCACGAAGCTTTCACCCGCATGCGTGCGCGCGGTGCCAAAGTCACCGACATTGTCATTCTCGTGGTTGCCGCCGACGACGGAGTCATGCCTCAGACGATCGAGGCAATCGACCACGCCAAGGCCGCCAAGGTTCCACTGATCATCGCCGTTAACAAAATCGACAAGCCAGATGCGCAGCCCGACCGCGTCAAAAAGCAGCTTGCCGACCGGGGCCTCCTCCCAGAAGATTGGGGCGGCGACACGATCTTCGTCGATGTTTCTGCGAAGAAGCACACCAATCTTAACCAACTCATGGAGATGATCTGCCTGGTTGCCGACATGAAGGAGCTCAAAGCAACCCCCGAGCGCCTTGCCTCCGGTACCGTGCTGGAAGCCAAACTTGATCGCGGACGCGGTCCGGTGGCTACCGTCCTCATCGACAACGGAACATTGCATGCCGGCGAAAACTTCGTGGTGGGCAATATCTTCGGCAAGGTTCGTGCCATGTTCGATGACCGTGGCCGTACCTTGGAGGAAGCCGGTCCATCGACTCCGGTGGAGATCCTCGGACTCGAAGGTCTTCCTCAGGCAGGCGACCAGTTCGTGGTTGTCGCCGAACGTGAAAAAGCCCGTGAAATCGCAGATTACCGTGAAGCAAAGGCACGCGAAGCCGTTCTTGCCAAGACTGCCCGTGTCTCGCTTGAGGGCCTCGCGCAGCAGATCAAGAAAGACGGTTCCAAGCAACTCGACATCATCCTCAAGGGCGATGTTCAGGGCTCAGTCGAAGTCATCAACGATTTGCTTATGAAGCTTTCCGGCGAACAGGTACGCATCAAGGTACTGCGTCATTCAGTCGGTGCTATTACCGAGAGCGATGTGCTCCTGGCCGCTGCCTCGAATGCCATCATCATTGGCTTCAATGTCCGTCCGGAACGCAAAGCGCAGGAGATGGCTGAGCAGGAGAAGGTCGACATCCGCCTCCACTCCATCATCTACGAACTGCAGGACGAGATGAAGAAAGCCATGACTGGCTTGCTCGATCCCACCATCAAGGAAACCTATCTGGGACGCGCTGAAGTGCGCGACACCTTCCGGATTCCGAAGGTTGGAACGATCGCCGGTTGTCAGGTGCTTGACGGTGTCATCAAGCGCGATTCCGACGTCAGGTTGCTCCGTGACAATGTTCTTGTCTTCACCGGCAAGGTCTCCTCGCTCAAGCGCTTTAAAGATGACGCAAGCGAGGTTCGCAACGGTATGGAGTGCGGCATCGGCATTCACAACTACAACGATGTCAAAAAGGGCGACATCATCGAGGCTTTCACCATCGAGAAGATTGCGACCCAGTTGAATTAGCTTCAGGAGTGCCGGTCAGCCCGGCACTCGGTTCAAACCCTGTAATCCCGAACGCAAGCCGGTTCGGGATTTTTCTTGTTTGCGATCTGCGACCCCAACCGTTTTCAAACCCTCGGACATAGCCTCGCGCAGAAAACGACAATTTTTCTCGATTAGCAACCGCATTCGGTGTAGAATTTCACGACTTTATTCGGCTGCTCTGGATTCATTTGAACTGAAGAATGTTGGCGTTTGTACGACCACCCCTTTGCTGCAGACGTCTCAACCGATGTACAAATTTTGACTAACGTGTAGAGTTCCTGTCTGGACGACTGCTGCAATCAGCGTCCTTGCAAGGAAACATGGAGCGAGAGAATGAAAAAACTCTTTTTGATCGCGCTGCTGCTTTCCGTTTCTGCCTGTGCTTTCGCGCAGCAGAGTTATGTTGGCCGTTATGACTTCTTTACCGGATTCAGTTTTTTGGATTCCCCAAAGCTTCACCTGCAGCAACGGGGATTTAATACTCAGATTGGCGCGAATCTACGGCCTTGGCTGGCTTTCGGCATCGACTACAGCATCCAGGAAGGCCGCGCCTCGCTTGTGGTTAGCGACCTCAAGTCGTCTCTGCAGACACTGTTAGTCAGCGAGGTTGGGCAAGCTGGCGCTGCGGCGCTAAAAGTTCCCTTCGATGCGACAACTCAGACCTTTACCGCTGGCCCGCAACTCGCCTATCGACATCTGAAAAAGGTAACTCTATTCGTCCACCCCTCGATTGGTGCTATTCACGAGAACATCTCGTTGAATGCGTCCCGAGGACAGCCGCAACCCCTCGCATCTATCGTTGTGGGCGGCTTGATTGCACAACACATACTGACCACCACGAAGCCGAACGATACCACCTACTTCTACGGTCTGGGCGGTGGTGCTGATTACAACCTCACCAAGCACTTCCATCTGCGCGCCGATGTGGAGTTTGTACACGTCTTCCTGTACAGCAACCTGCTCAAGGATTCGCGCAATAGCGTTCGTCTCTCAGTCGGTCCCACGTTCAACTTTGGCAAGAACGTCGCGAGGTAGGAAACCAGTTTCTCCAGCAAACACGGGCTCCGTCTGCAAAGACGGAGCCTGAAGTTTTTGCTCTCATTCTTGATTTTGTGATTGAATCGCCCCTACACGCAACCGCCATCTCATGCCAATTGCTAATCTCACCATCGAACTCCGCATTGAGGCCGCGCACTCTCTTAAAGATCGCCGCCAGGTGCTGCGCAGCCTCAAAGACCGTCTTCGCTCGAGCTTCAACGTCTCGGTGGCTGAGATTGATCCAACAGATCTTTGGCAATCGGCGACGCTCGGCGTGGTCGCCATCTCATCCTCGCGTGACTACCTCAATGGGCTGATGAAACAAGTTGAAGCGGCGGCCACACGCATCGCCAACAATCACGGAGCTGAGATTACCGACAGCTTTGTCGATTTTCTCGACTAAGGCGCTCCAGTGTTGGGCCATTGGAAGATTGCTCAGAGCGATTGCAGGGTTGCGTATCCGTGATCCCGAGAACCACATTTGCTAATCATGGCAAATATGGTCTCGGGACACACCGATTCTGAAAACGGCTTAGCTTCCGAAGGCCAGCGAAATGAGCGTGTGCTGCTCCATCTGGTGAGCTTTGGAAGAGCCGGTTGCGGGACTGGCCGCAGCTTGGCGGCTGATCGAGAGCACAGGAAGGCTCTTTCCCGCGACGCGCCGGAGTCGCGGTTTTATGAAGCTGTGTGCGCCCATGTTGGCGGGCTCCTCCTGTACCCACACAAGTTCGCGGGCATTCGTGAACGGGGCAAGGGCGTTCTGAATATCGTGCTCCGGGAAAGGATAGAGCTGGTCCAAATACAGTATCGCCGTGCTGGTGTTGTTCAGACGCTTGCGTTCCGCTTCCAAGTCATGTCCGATCTTTCCGGAGCAGAGCAGGATGCGAGTGACCTCTGAAGCCGCGACGTGGGCATCCGGAACGATGGTCTGAAACCGCGGAGCACTCAGGGCCGCCAATTCGCTTGCCGCGTCAGGATGACGCAACATGCTTTTGGGTGTGAAGACAATCAGCGGCTTGCGCCACTTGCGCAGAGCCTGGCGGCGCAGCAGGTGGAAGAACTGGGCAGCCGAAGAAGGCTGGCAAACCTGCATATTGTCACGTGCGCATAGTTGCAAATAGCGCTCGATACGGGCGCTGGAGTGCTCCGGCCCCTGGCCTTCATACCCGTGCGGCAGCAGCAGTACCAAGCCAGAGAGCAATCCCCACTTTTCCTCGCCGGCGCAGATGAACTGGTCGATGATGATTTGCCCGCCGTTTGCGAAGTCACCGAACTGCGCCTCCCAGAGTGTGAGCGCCTCGGGATAATCGCGGCTGAAACCGTACTCAAAACCGAGAATGGCGGCTTCGGACAGTTCCGAGTTGTAAATTTCAATGAAAGCCTGATCGGACGAGAGGTGCTGCAGGGGCATGTATTCGCTCTCGTCCTCCACGTCGATGAGATAGGAATGGCGGTGATTGAAGGTACCGCGTTTCGTATCCTGTCCACTCATCCGGACAGGAATGCCGTTGGTGACAAGGCTGGCAAAAGCCAGTGCCTCGGCCATGCCGTAATCGATGGGACGCTTGCCCTGGGCCATCTCCTGACGCTGCTTGAGCAGAGCAGCGACCTTCGGATGGATATGGAAGTTCTTCGGGTATTCACCCAATTTGAGGCCCAGACGGGTGAGCTCTTCCGTTGCCACTCCGGTATCGATCTCATGATCGGGAGACCATTTGCGGCCAACGTATCCGTCCCAGTAGTCGGGCAATTTGTAGAGTACGGGTTTCTTGGTCATAGCCTTGGCATCCGCCTTGGCCTGCTGGTAGCGCGCCTTGGATTCCGCAACCTTGTTCTTCACGTCGATGCCGAGACGCTGCGCATAGATTTCATAGAGCGGCGGGTGCGCCTTGATTTTGGCGTACACGATAGGCTGCGTGATCGTGGGGTCGTCAATTTCGGAATGGCCGTGGCGACGGTATCCGATGAGGTCGATAAGGACGTCAGAGTTGAATTGGTAGCGGTATTCAAGCGCCAGGCGGCCGATGCGAACGACCGCATCCGGATCTTCGGCGTTGACGTGGAAGATAGGAATCGGCAGGCGCTTGGCTAGATCGCTGGCAAAGCGCCCGCTGGAATACTCAATGGGGTTCGTGGTGAAGCCCAGCAAATTGTTCACAATGATGTTGATGGTGCCGCCGACATCGAAGCCCTCGAGATAGCTCATGTTAAGCGTCTCGGCGCAGACGCCTTGTCCGGCAAAGGCCGAATCGCCGTGCATGAGGACCGGCAACGTCTGGCGTCTACCTTCAGCGCCGCGGCGAGTCTGCTTGGCGCGTACGCGTCCTATCGCCACGGGATTGACCGCCTCAAGATGGCTGGGATTGCTGACCAGGTGAATTCTCATCCGCTGGCCATTAAATTCGCGGAATCCGGTAGCGCCCTGGTGGTATTTCACGTCTCCGCCACCGAGAGTGGAACGAGGGTCGACGTCCTCAAAGCCGCCAAAGACTTCGGCTGCCGAGCGGCCCACGGTAATGCAAGCGGTCGCAAGGCGTCCGCGATGGCTCATTGCCATGACACACTCTTCAGCGCCATGGGATCCAGCTCCGGAGAGAATTTCTTCCATCAGCGGAATCAGGGCAGTGTTGCCTTCGAGGGAAAACCGCTTGGTACCGATGTAGAGCGTCTGCAACATCTGCTCAAACATGTCGGCTTCCACTAACTGATTGAGAATCGCCTCGCGATTCACATCGTCTTGAGGAGCTTCGAGGCGGTCGATGATCCACTGTCGGCGCTCGGGATCAGGTATGTGCATAAACTCGGAGCCGACGGTGCCGCAGTAAATTTCGCGGGCGCGATCCGCGTCAGGGCCGCTGATTCGCAGCTCGGAGTAGTCAAGACGGGGAAAATGGCCGAGCGGATCGAGGTCTGCCTGCAGGTATCCCCAGCGGCGGAAAAGTTCCAAGGTGCGCTCTCGCGATTGGGTTTCAGGGCTGACTTCAGCGGATGAAATGACTTGAGCTTGTGACACTTTGCTCCTTGCCCGACAAGTAGTTCCGGGACTTCGCTGGCGTGCACAACGACTTTCAATCCACCGCAAAGAGTATCAAAAATCGGGAGAACGCCGCTATTGAGTATTAAGTAGTTTGATTCGCTGCGACGGCGAAAGGACTGGCAAAAATTTGAAGGCGAAAATCCGTCGACTCGCAGCCGTCGGATCTACAAAATACCTACGATGAAAACCGCCGAAGCATTCCAAAGGCGATTATTCGCTGGCTGCCTACCCTCCTATATTTCCCGGCAAAAATTTGAAAACAAAAGGGTTAAATGGGAGAAAATCCCACATTCGGCTCTACTTTCAGGATAGCAAATTCGCGCGGCATTCCCCTCACTTTTGGGAAAACTCTATTTTGTGTGGAATCAGGTGGTTGGGAAGAATCGGGGAGAATTCCTGCTTGACAGCGTGTGGGGTGACCCCCTTGGGTGAGACAGTTTGGGTTTTGACAATGCAAGGTCAAAAGCCCCACACAAGCCCAACAACGGGGCTTGAATGGGCCACGCATTATAAAAGGGCGCCCCTTTCGAGTAAGCTGCGGTTGCTGTGAGAAGCAGACAACCAAAGCGCAAAAGAAAGGAACACCCGGATGAACAGTTTGAGATATGTCGGGCT